>BNJU01003764.1_pt1 | contig 109799 bp, 117 predicted proteins | sample 8539281 | NCBI WGS metagenome assembly BNJU01 (sample SAMD00202456, study PRJDB9452) | human saliva metagenome | isolation source: human saliva | place: Japan
GCGCCGCCCCTCGCCCTGCCCGGCCTGGTCAGCGGGACCGGCCCCTGCGCGCCCCCAACCCGCTGGCGCCACGTGCGCCCTGCCGAGCACCTCGACGCCGTCCCGCGCCCGGCGGGCTGGAGCCGCGCCTGGGCAACGAGGCGAACTACGGGCGATCACCGTGGGCGCGAGCGCCCCTGCCGCCCCGCCCTCCTGGCCCAGCTTCATCTACCTGTCCGGGGAGAACGGCATCGGCGCCGGGATCGTGCGCGAGGGGCGGATCGTCACGGGCGACAACGGCTTCGCCGGCGAGATCGGACACGTCCAGGTCGACCCCGACGGCCCGCGGTGCTCCTGCGGCAACCGGGGCTGCGTGGAGCGCTACGCGGGCGCCGGCTCATCCTGGCCGCCTCGGCCTGCCTGACGACGCCCGGCCGGACGAGCTCGTGGACGCCTGAGGGCCGGCGACGAGCGGGCCTGGGGCGCTGTCCGCGCGCCGCCCGCGCGCCTGGGGCGGGCTGGGCGCCGCCATCAACCCTGCCTCGACATCCCCGTGGTCGTCCTCGGCGGGCACCTGGCCCCTGGCGCAGGTGCTGCGCCCCGAGCTGGAGTCCGAGCTGGAGCGCCGCGTCCTGGCCTCGGCCTGGTCCGCGCCCCGGATCATGACGGCCGCGGGCGATCAGATGTCCGGGGCCACCGGCGCCGCCTGGTCCCTGCTGAGGACGTCGTCGCCGACCCCAGCGCCTGGATGTGAGCGCGCCGGTTTGTTGCGGCGTGTTACTGTCGCGGGCGCGGGCTGCCGCGCACGCCCGCCCGCGCACCGTTCCCGGGCGCGGTTGCCCCTCCGCCGGCGCCGGGGAGGATCCTCACGGCGCCGGTCCACGGCGCGCGCCGCCGACCAGACTCATTACGAAGGAGTTCCGCATGAGCACCGACTCCCAGGCACTGACCGCCGAAGACCTCAGGGCCATCAACATCTCCAAGGCCCTGGCGGCGGACGCCGTCGAGAAGGCCGGATCCGGGCACCCGGGGACCGCCATCTCCCTGGCCGGCGTCGCCTCACCTGCTCTACCAGTACGAGATGACCCACGACCCCGCCGACACCCGCTGGCTGGGGCGCGACCGCTTCATCCTGTCCTCCGGGCACGCCTCCCTCCTGCTGTACATCCAGCTGGTCCTGGCCGGCTACGGCCTGGAGGTCTCGGACCTGGAGCAGCTGCGCCAGTGGGGGGCCCGCACCCCGGGCCACCCGGAGCTCGGGCACACCCCGGGCGTGGAGACCACGACGGGCCCGCTCGGGGCCGGCTTCACCAACGCCGTCGGCATGGCCATGGCCGCCAGGTTCGAGCACGGCCTGCTCGACCCCGCCGCCCCGGCCGGGGACTCGGTCTTCGACCACTACGTCTACACGATCATGGGCGACGGCTGCCTGCAGGAGGGCGTGACCTCCGAGGCCGCCTCCCTGGCCGGGGCCCAGAGCTGGGCAACCTCATCGCCATCTACGACGACAACGACATCACCATCGAGGGCAGCACCGACCTGGCCTTCACCGAGGACCCTCTGCCCGCTTCTGCCGCCTACGGCTGGCAGGTCCTGGACGTGGACTGGACCGGCGGCGGGGCTGCTACGAGGAGGACTACGCCGCCCTGCGCGCCGCCCTGGCCGCCGCCCGCGCCGAGACGACCCGCCCTCCCTCATCCGCCTGCACACCGTGATCGCCTGGCCGTGCCCCCACCAAGCAGGGCCAGGCCTCCAGCCACGGCGCCAGGCTCGGCGCGCAGGAGGTCGCCGGGCCTCAAGAGGCCCTGGGCCTGGACCCCGCGCGGGACTTCCACGTCCCCGACGACATCCTGGACTACACCCGCACCCGCGCCGCCGAGCGCGCCGCCGCGGCCCGGGCCGACTGGGACGCCCGCTTCGAGGCCTGGAGGTCCGCCGAGCCCGAGCGGGCCGCCCTCCTGGAGCGGCTGCGCGCCGGGCGCCTGCCCCGAGGGCCTGGCCGAGCGCCCCTGCCCGCCTGGGAGGTCGGCCAGTCCCTGGCCACCCGGCCGCCTCCGGCAAGACCCTGTCCGCCCTGGCCGACGTCGTGCCCGAGCTGTGGGGCGGGTCCGCGGACCTGGCGGGCTCCAACAACACGACCATGGCGGGCGCGCCCTCCTTCCTGCCCGCCTCGCTGGCCCGCAAGGAGGGCGACGGCTCCCTACGGGCGCACCCTGCACTTCGGGTGCGCGAGCACGCCATGGGCGGCATCCTCAACGGCATCGCCCTGGACGGCCTGACCCGCCCCCTACGGCGGGACCTTCATGGTCTTCTCCGACTACATGCGCCCGCCCGTGCGCCTGGCCGCCCCTCATGGGCATCGGCCCGGTCTTCGTGTGGACGCACGACTCCATCGGGGTCGGCGAGGACGGGCCCACCCACCAGCCCGTCGAGCACCTGGCCTCGCTGCGCGCCATCCCCGGGGCTCGACGTCGTGCGCCCCGGGGACGCCAACGAGACCGCCGCCGCCTGAGGGGTCATCCTCCACCGCCGCCACCGCCCGGCCGGCCTGGTCCTGTCCCGGCAGAACCTGCCCGTTCTCGCCGACGCCCAGGCCGCGGCCGCCGGAGTGCCCCTGCGGCGCCTACGTCCTCGTCGAGGCCGCCGACGCCGACGGCGGGCCCTGCCGCCCCGGAGGTGGTCCTCATCGCCACCGGCAGCGAGGTCGGCGTGGCCGCGGCGGCCCGCGACCTCCTCCAGGCCTCGGGCACGCCCGCCCGCGTGGTCTCCGCCCCCTGCCTGGAGTGGTTCGCCGAGCAGGACGAGGGACTACCGCGCCCGCGTCCTGCCCGAGGACGCCGTCAGTCGTCTCGGTGGAGGCGGGCATCGCCATGGGCTGGCGCGAGATCGTCGGGGCGCGGGGCGCCGTCGTGTCCCATCGACCACTTCGGCGCCTCCGCGCCCTGGCACGCGCCTGTTCGCCGAGTACGGCTTCACCGGCGAGCACGTGGCCGACGTCGCCCGGCGGGCCCTGGCCCGGTCCTGACTGAGGGCGGGCCGCGAGGAGGAGCGCGTCTTCACCCTCCGCTGCGCTTCTTCTCCCGTACAGCGGGGGCGAAGGGGCGCAGCAGACGTCGGCGCGGGGCCCGGCATGGGATGAGTCCCCATGGACGCGATTGCCGTGGGCGGGTCGTCGGACGGATACTGCTGTCCAGCCCCTGCCCGCCGACCCCTTGCGAGGAACCCTCTTCATGGCGCCCAAGAAGACGCAGACCGTCCACTCCAAGATCTACTGGCTCTCATAGTCATCGCCGTCGTCCTCGGAGGCTCGGAACCATCGGCATCTTCCTCTGGATCTACAACCACGCCACCGGCACCGTGCGCATCCCGAGGCTCCCTCCTCGTCCTGCCGATCATCATTTGATCTGGGCCGCCCGCGCCATCGACGGCTTCCTGGTCGAGCGCTACCCGAACCCTCGTGCCCGAGTCCAAGCGCTGGATGCTGCCACGGGCGCGCAGGGGCAGCAGGTGGCCTGACTGGCTCAGGCGGTTCCCGCCCAGGCGCTGGCGGCGCGTGCGCCGCAGGCCGCGTCGTACGGCTATGCGGAGCCCGGCGCGGTCCAGCAGGCGCAGCACCAGCAGGGGCTCACCAGCAGTCCGGTTCCTACCCGCCGGGCGACGGCGCCCCGCCCCCTACGGCCAGCTGGCCCACCAGCCCGGGTCGTATCAGCCTGGGGCGACCCAGCAGGGTCCTACCAGCAGCCCGGGTCGTATCAGCCCGGCACGAACACCGCCGCCCCGGGTTTGCGGCACAGTCCCGCCCGCCACCGGCTACGCGCGCCCTCCTCGATCCCCTCCGGCATTCCGCCGACGGGCGACGCGCCCGCGGGTTCGTGTCGGCCCTCCCGGTAGCCTGCCGTCAGCCGCCCGCCATGAAGACCGCCAGGCCGCGCAGCTCCTAGCGTGCACCGAGTGCGGCTGGACCAGCCCGAAGTGGCTGGGGCAGTGCCGCGAGTGCCGCGAGTGGGGGACCCTGGAGGAGTTCGTCGAATCTCCGGCGGCGCCGGGCCCCGACCGCCGCCCCGGCCCGCGCCGCGGCGGCGCGCCCGGCCGAACCCTGCCCGGCCCATCGGCGAGGGTCAGCGCCGAGAGGGCCCGGGCCCGCCCCACCGGCGTGGGCGAGCTCGACCGGTGCTGGGCGGCGGGATCGTCCCGGGCGCCGTCGTGCTGCTGGCCGGGGGAGCCGGGCGTGGCAAGTCCACCCTCCTGCTCGACGTCGCCGCCAAGGCCGCCGCCGTCTCCCGCGAGCGCGGCGACGGGCCGGTCCTCACGTCACTGGGAGGAGTCCGTCAGCCAGGTGAGGCTGCGGGCCGAGCGGATCGAGGCCATCGACCCGGCCCTGCTCCTGGCCGGCGAGACCGAGCTGGGGCGCTCCTGGGCCACGTCGAGGCCGTGGGCCCTCGCTGCTGGTCGTCGACTCGTCCAGACGATCGCCTCGACGCAGGTCGAGGGGCGGCCGGCGGCGTCACCCAGGTGCGGGCGGTGGCCGGGCGCTCATCGCGGTGGCCAGGAGCGCGCCATCCCCGTCCTGCTGGTGGGTCACGTCACCGCGACGGCGGCATCGCCGGGCCGCGCGTCCTGGAGCACCCGGTCGACGTCGTCTGCCAGTTCGAGGGGGACCGCCACGCGCGCCTGCGCCTGCTGCGGGCGGTGAAGAACCGCTACGGCCCCACCGACGAGGTCGGCTGCTTCGACCTGGGCGAGCGCGGCATCGTCGGGCTGGAGGATCCCAGCGGGCTGTTCCTGTCCTCGGAGCGCTCCCAGGTGCCGGGCACCTGCGCCACTGTCACCCTGGAGGGGCGCCGCCCGTGCCGGTGGAGGTGCAGGCCCTCGTCGCGCCGACCGCCGCCGCCTCGCCGCGGCGCACCACCTCGGCGTCGACCACTCGCGCTGGCCATGAGCCTGGCGGTGCTCGCGGCGCGGCTGCGCCTGGACACCTCCAACGCGGACGTCTACGTCTCCACGGTCGGCTGGGCGCGCGCCGTCGAGCCGGCCACGGACCTGGCGGTGGCGATCGCGGTGGCCGGCGCCGCGCGGAACCTGCCCGCTCCCCCGGGCCTGGTCGCCTTCGGGGAGGTGGGGCTGACCGGGGAGGTGCGCGCCACGGTGGGGATCCAGCGGCGCCTGGCGGAGGCGGCCCGGCTGGGCTTCGACCAGGCGGTCGTGCCGCTCGCGGGTCGGCTGAGCTGCGGCCGGTCGACGGCGTGCGGGTGCTGGCGGTCGGCCACGTCGGGGAGGCGCTGGGCGCCGCCCTGCCCCTGGGGTGAGCCGGCGGGCTGGGCCCGCCGCGCCGGGGCGCGCGCCGCTGCCGGGCCGGGAGTCGCAGGTCACGACCCATATCAAGATCCTGGCATTACCATGGGCGGCACGGCATAAGGAGGGCTGATGAGCGAAGCGCACGGCGGTCTGCTCAGGGACACCCTGGCGCTCATAGCGCCGGGGACCGTTCTGCGCGACGGGCTGGAGCGGATCCTGCGCGGGCGCACCGGCGCCATTATCGTGCTCGGCTTCGACGAGACGGTCGAGTCGATATCCTCGGGGGCTTCAATCTCGACGTCGAGCTGTCCGCCGCCCACCTGCGCGAGCTGTCCAAGATGGACGGCGCCGTCGTCGTCGATCGCAGCGCCAACCGCATCCGGCGCGCCAACGTCCAGCTGCTGCCCAACGCCGACATCGAGACCTTCGAGGCCGGCATGCGCCACCGCACGGCCGAGCGCGTGGCCCGCCAGACCGGCTACCCGGTCATCTCGGTGAGCCAGTCGATGCAGCTCATCTCGCTGTACGCCGACGGCAGGCGCCACGTCCTGGAGCCCAGCGAGGCGATCCTGGCGCGCGCGAACCAGGCGCTGGCCACCCTGGAGCGCTACACCACGCGCCTGACCCGGACCTCCGGGAGCCTGGACGCCCTGGAGATCGAGGACCTGGTGACGGTCCGGGACGCGCGCGGTCCTCCAGCTGCTGGAGATGGTGCGGCGATCGCCTCCGACATCGACGGCTACGTCACCGAGCTGGGCACCGACGGGCGCCTGCTCGCCCTCCAGCACGAGGAGCTGACCCGCGGCGTCCTGGCGGAGCGGGACTCTGCTCGCCGACTACCTCCCCGAGGGCCTGGACATCGACGCCGTCGACGAGCGCCTGAAATGGGTGGGGTCCCCCGCCCTGCTGGACCTGGCGATGGTGGCCCGGTCCATGGGGCTGGGCGGCGTCGACGGGCAGGAGCTCGACGCGGGGCTGTCGCCGCGGGGCCTGCGCATCTGGCTGAGATCCCGCGCCTGCCGCTGGCGACCGCGCGCGCCGTCGTGGCTACTGGGGCTCCCTCCAGCAGATCCTGGGGGCGACGGTCGAGGAGCTCCAGGCGCTCGACGGCGTGGGGGCCGTCGGCGCCCGCACCCTGCGCGACGGGCTGTCGCGCCTGGCCGAGGTCTCGATCGTCGACCGCTACTCCTGAGTCGCCCGGCGAGGCGGCGGCGGCGGCCCGGGACGACGACGGGCAGGGGGCGCGGCCGCCACCCGATGACGAAGACCTGCTCGCCCGTCAGGTCCTCCCCGGCGAGCTGGAGGCGCAGCCGGTAGTGCCCGCGCCCGCGACGCGGGCGTCCACGGGGCTGGGCGTGGGGCTCGGGTGGCCTGCGCGGACGGGTCGGCGGCGGCCGACGGCGATGGCGACGGCGTCGGCGATGCCGGGTCGTCGGGGTCGGCGTCGGCGCCGGGGCGCAGTCCGGGAGGTGCGGCGCCCGTCCCACGTCAGGTGACGGCGGCGGAGTCCCCGGCGTCGATGAGGAGCATGCGGCTCGTGGGCTCGGCCGGGCAGGTCGTCGAGGTCCACACTGTGTCGGTGCCGGAGGCGATGACCGCGCCGAGGTTGGCGCCGCCGACGTCGAGCAGGCAGGCCTCGGAGCCCGTGTTGGTCACGGTCGCCCCTGATGGTCAGGGCCCGCGCCGACGGTGGTCTCGGCGGGGGCGTTGACGGCGACGTCGAGGGAGGAGCGGGCGCAGGCGGCGGGTCCGGGGTAGACGGTGACGACCGAGTCGGCGGCCGCCTGCTCGTCCTGCTGGCGGATGGTGGCGCGGGTCCAGGCGGCGGCGGTGAGGATTCCGTAGCCGACGGCGGCCAGGAGGCCGACCAGGACCAGGAGGGACGGACGAGCGCCGCAGCCAGTAGCGGGGTCTGGAGCGCGGGCGCGGCCGGGCCCGGCCGCGCGAGGGGCGGGGAGGCGCCGCGAGGGCGTGCCGCGGGAGGACGCGCCACGGGGGACGCGCCGCGAGGCGCTGCGGGAGGACGCGCCGCGGGAGGACTCGTCCGGCCAGGCGGCGGCCTTGAGGGCCTTCCCTGCTGGTGAACACGCCCGTGCGGGAGGCGGAGCCCGCGCGGGAGGCGCGCGCGCCCGCCGCCGCGGTGGGCCGAACCGTGCGCAGCACCCCCGAGGGGCGCTCCCTGCGGTGGGGTCGAGCTGCGCAGCCCTGCACCGCGGGTGACGGCGGCGAACCCGCGGGGGCGGTGCCGCGGGAAGCACCGCTGCGGGCGGTGGTGCCACGGGCAGTGGCACCTCGGGCGGTGGTGCCGCGCGGGGCTGAGCCGCGCGAGCCCGCACGCGAACAATGGCGGTGAAACGCGCGACGAGGTGCCGTGGGCGGAACCGCCGCGGGAACCGCCGCGCGGCCCCGGCATCGCGGGGGCGCTGCCGCGGGAAGCGCCGCCGCGCGGAGTCGAACCGCGGGGCCTCCGCCGCGAGCGGCGGCCGGGGCCCGCGCTGTCCCGTGGAGCGCGCCGGGCCGTCGCGATGGGGCGGCGCGCGCCTGGCGGGGCCTGCTCTGACGGGACGCACCGCTGCGCGGGGCGGAGGCGCCGCTGTCGGCACTCGGACGCCCCTAGTGACCCTGCCCCGAGACCGCGCCGCGACGGGCGCTCGCCGAGGGCCTGCGGCCCTCGTGGGACGGGACTGGCGGGCGCGCGCGCCGCGATGTGCGTCGTCGTCCTTCGGGCTGCGTCCTGCCATGCCGCCGACTTTTACCGGCGCCCCGGCCTGGGCCCCGGGCGCGCCCCGCCGCACGGGCCCACCGCACACCGGGCGAGGGCGCGGCATGGGCGCGGGCGCTCCTCTTGGCAGGGGCGGCGCGGGATGCAGGGGGCGGCCCCCGCCCCTGGAGAGAGTCGTCAGGGCACCGCTCGACGCCCGCGCCGACGTCGAGCGGCGACCCCGCCCCTGGGGAGTCGTTTGCGGCCGCGCTCCACCAGGCCCAGGGTCATGGCGGCGCCCCTGGGGAGTCGTTTCCGGTGATGTCACCTGGGCTCGCATTGCGCCAGGTGGGCCTCGCGCGAATCGAGCTCAGGTGGATTGATGTCGCGCTGGGCCTCGCACGGCGCGGTGAGGCGGACTGCGTCGCGCTGGGCTCGCATTGCGCAGAGCCGGGCCCGGCCGCCCTGGCCCGGCCCGCGCCGGTCCGACTCGTACCGTCCGACCCCATCCCCGGAGTCGGCTCCGGTTCGTAGTGCCTGGCCGGGAAGACTTGAGGGTCAAGGCGGGTGACGCGGTCCTGATGGCGGTCTCCGACGGCCTCCGCCGCGACGACGGCGCGGAAAAACAGGTGGCCGGTGCGTATCTCTCCTAACTCTCGATCTTTCATCGCCTGGCTGCGTTGCTGGGCGGCGTCGTTGCCGGTGCTGCGGGGTTGTGTGTGGCATGTGTGCGTTCGCCGCGCGTGGTGGGGCGCGGTGGTCCGGTGGTGCTCGCGGGAAGGGCGGCCTTGCCTCCCGTCGCGTCCTCAGGGCGGGGGCCCGGGCTTATGGGGCGAGCAGGGTCTGGAGGCGGCCGATGCCCTGGAGGAGGAGATGGGTCCAGGGGTGGTCGGCCCTGTAGCGGATGAGAATTGCGGCAGGCGTGGCGGGCGATGGTGGCGAGGATGTGCATCAGCCGGGCGCGGGTCGTTCTGGGCTCCCACCGTCTGGCGCGAGTGGCCCGGTCAGCGAGCAGCTGGGACCAGGCTATGGCGGCCGTGAGCCAGGCGCGATCCGGCACCGAATGCGGTTGGGCGCGAAGCCCCTGCAGGGGAAGGAGCCCAGGCCGGTGTCCTGGCGCATCTGGATGCGTGTCCTCGCACCTGGCCCCGCAGCCGGTGCCTCGACTTCAGTCCACGGCGAGCCGCCCGGCGCGCGTGTTGCTGCGGGCGGTGAGCCGGCCATCCGCCCACGTCGTCGAAGCGCAGCCGGGCCCTGGGTAGAGCCGTTCGCGGCGGCATGATGACCACGCATGCCCTCAGGGCCATCCGGTCAGGTCCAGCAGGTCGGTGATCTCGGCGACGTCGGCGCTCTGGCGGTCGCCGTCGGCATGCGCGGGCGCCCAGGTAGCTCTCGTCTTCGCGCAGATGTCGGGCGTGCGGTCGGGAGCTGAACCCAGACACCTGAGTGGGACACCCTGCGGCGGGCGAGGGCACGGTCTCCTTCGCCCTGGCGTCGATGCGCGCATGACCTTTTCTGCCGGGCCTGGATCCCAGTCCGGCCTGGGCGAGCCCGCGAGAGATCTGCCTCGATGTGGTCGGCGGCGGTGTTCGCGCGCGCGTGCGGGTCACGCAGCATGATCGCCGCGCACTCCCGGCCCCGCTCGGCCGTGGTCGAACCAGGCGGTCGCGTGGCCGAAAGCGCCAGACGCTAGGCGCGCCCTGCTGGCCGAGTGCGCGCTCCACCGGGGTGCGGCGTCCACGTCGATCACCAACGGGACGCGGCGCTGATCCTGCGGTGGGGGCGTAGCTCGGCAGGTCCCACACCCTGCTGCCACCCACCTCGGGCCGCGGCCGCCTCGACCGCGCCGGCGGCTCCCCGGCCAGGGTCAGCGATAAAGCCGGCGGCACCGTGCGTCGCAGGCGACCGGCCTGCAGCGCTGGCTGCGGCAGCACGGCCGGGGTCCGACAGTGCATCGCCGCCCATGCGCGCGCACTGCCAGATCCGCCACGATTCTTGCCCGGGTCGTGCACCGCCAGGGCCTGCGCCAGGGCGCCAGGGCCCCGACAGCGCGGTGTCCAGGCCTGTGGCCCTCACCGTCCGGTGCAGCCTGCCCCGGCCGGACCCACCGCCGGAACCTCCCCGCCTCCGCGCCCGCCTGCGGGCACAACCCGGTACCATTCACCACGAGGGTGCCCTCCCTGAGAATCTCGGATGTCAGCAACCCGCATTATCCCAGGAGAAGGAGCACCTCACCCCCACCCCCGGCACCCCACGATGAAAACCGAGGTTAACGCCCCGATTCCGCGGCCGTTCACCGTGGAATGGCGCGATGACGCCGTTTCCCGGGTGAGCGACGCCGCGCGGCGACCTTGAAAGTCACGCGCCGGCCACCTTTTCGAGGCGGGTCCCCTGGTGCGGCGGCGGGTCGCGGGTTCCATGACGACCTCGGGGACCGCGCGCGCACGGAGAGCGCGACGGGGTCCCGGCCTCGGCCGCGATCAGGTGCGCCGCCCCCGCCCGCCGCCATCACCACCTGGCCGGAAGAGCACTACACCGGGGACTTGATCGTCTGCTACGCCCCTTTCTCATTACGCCCTTCACCCTTCACTGTACGAGAAAAAGGGCGTAGCAGAGGGTAAAAAGGGCGTAGCGGAGGAGAAGGGCGTAGCAGATGATCCGGTGCGGCCTCCGCGGATCCGGGGCCGCAGGGAGGGTCCCCGCGGCCCCGCGGAAGCCGTCACCCGCGGTCCGCGAGATCGAGTCGTGGTAACCCGCGAGCACGTCTCACAGGTACGTGCTCGCGGGCTGAGGACGATCTCGCGGATCCCGCAGGGCGCGGATGGAATGGGACGGGGACCGGATCCACGACGGGCCCTGGGGTCGGCTGCACGGCCGACTCTGCATCGGCGCGAGACCTGTCAGGCGAGGCCGGCGCGGGGCGGTGCGCGCGCCGAGTTCCAGGGCGATCGGAGCCGATGCGGGCCGAACCGGCGAGGGCTGGGCCCGGCTTGCGAATGCGAGCCCCAGCGCGACGCAGTCCGTTTCACCCTCGCGCCGTGCGAGCCCAGCGCGACATAATCCACCTGAGCTCGATTCGCGCGAGCCCACCTGGCGCAATGCGAGCCCAGGTGACATCACCGAAACGACTCCCCAGGGGCGGGTCTCAGCGGGCTCACCGGGTGGGACGAGGCCCCCGCCGCCCTTCCCGGCGACTCCCCCAGAGGCGGGAGCTCAGACGGACGGCGCAGCCGACACGGCCGCGGACGATCGGATCCGCCCGCCGCACTGCCGCACGGGCTCGCCGCGCGCACCGCTCTCGACCGCGCGCGCGCGCCGGCGCTGAAGCCGTCGCCCTCCTGCGGGAGCAGCACCACTACAGCGCCTCCGACACGGCCCGCGCACTGGGAGTCTCCCGCCAGCGGGTCTACCAGTTCGCGCGGTGACCGTGCGCCCGGCGGCCCGCCGGCTCAGGGCAGGGGCTCGGGCGGTAGGTGGCGCCGCCGTCGTCGGTCGCCACCAGGCCGTCGGCGAGCAGACCGGCCAGGGCCCGCTCCGGCCGGCGCGGATCCGCCGGATCGCCGGCCCGCCCGCCGACCCGGCCGCTCGCGGTCGCCGACGTGGCCCCTCGCGCCGCGCCGCGGCCGCGGCAGCTCCTCCCGGCCCACGCGCTGCCCGGGACCCGGTCTCGCGCAGCCGCGCCATCACGAGCCCCCGCGCCTGCCGGTCGGTGCCGCGCCAGGCCTGGCGACGACGTCGGGCGGCGTGCTCATCGGGGACGGCCGCCGCCACCCAGGCGCAGCAGCGCCCCCGCCACGGGCACTCCCCGCAGCGCGGGTCCCCTCGCCGTGCACACCAGCGCCCCCAGCTCCATGACGGCCGCCGACCACGGGGCGGCCCCGGCGTCGTCGGGCGGAAGCAGGCCTCGGCCCTGCTCCCGCTCCGCCCGGCCCAGGTTCGGCGGCGGCAGCGCCGTCCCTCCCACCAGCGCGCGCGAGCACCCGCCGCGCATTGGTGTCCAGGGCCAGGGCCCGGCGCCCGTGGGCGAAGGCGCGCACCGCGCCGGCCGTGTAGGGTCCCACCCCCGGCAGGGCGAGCAGCTCCTCGTACCCCTCGGGCAGCGTCCCGCCGTGCTCGGCCACGACGGCGCGGGCCGCCTCGATCAGCCGCAGCGCCCGGCGCGGGTAGCCCAGGCGCCCCCACACGCGCAGCACCTGCGCCGTCGGCGCGCGGCCAGCGCCGCGGGTCGGGCCAGCGGCGCATCCACTCCCGCCAGACCGGCTCCACGCGGGCCACCGGGGTCTGCTGGCTCATGACCTCGCACACCAGGACGGCGTAGGGGCCGGTGCCCGGCCGGCGCCAGGGCAGGTCCCGGGCGCAGCGGCGGTACCACTGACGAGGGTCCGGTCGACGCGGCCCGTCGCCGGCCTGCGCGACCGGCGCTCACAGCTCCAGCAGCATGCGCGAATTGCCCAGGGTGTTGGGCTTGACGCGGGCCAGGTCGAGGAACTCGGCGACGCCGTCGTCGTGGGAGCGGACCATCTCGGCGAACACGTCCATCCCCACGGGCGCGCCCTGGATGGGGCGGAACCCGTGGCGGCGAAGAAGTCGACCTCGAAGGTCAGGCAGAACACGCGCCTGAGGCTCAGGGCCCTGGCGCGCTCGAGGAGCTCGCCCAGCAGCGCCGCCCCGATGCCGTGGTGGAGCCGGTCGCGCCGCACCGCCAGGGTGCGCACCTCCGCGATGTCGTCCCACATGACGTGCAGGGCGCCGCAGCCCACCAGGTCGGTCGCGCCGCCCGTGTCGGCGCTGACCTCCTCGGCCACCGTGAACTCCTGGACGTCCTCGAAGTAGGCGATGAGGTCCTTGGCGATGAGAATGCGGCGGTCGGCGTAGGGGCGCACCAGCTCGTAGATGGCGCGCACGTCAGCCGGGCGGGCCGGGCGCAGGACGATCTTGCGGCGCTGGGCGCCCGCGGGCTCGCTCATGCCCTCTCCTTCCTCGTCGCCAGCGCCAGGACGGCGCGGGCGGCGGCGTCGTCGATGACGAGGTCGGTCGCCACCCGGGCGCGCAGCGCCGCCAGGGTCGCGCGGGCCCTGCCCGCCCCGCCACGACGCACAGTCTGCGCGGATCCGGGCCAGCTGGAGGGCGTGGGGCCGGTGGCGCGGGCGTTGAGTTCGATATCACCCCAGCTGCCGTCGGCGCGCAGCAGCACGGTGCACACGTCCCCGACCACCTCCTCGCGGCGCGCCACCGCCAGGTCCTGGCGGGACAGGTGGCCGGCGGCGTAGACCTGGGAGGGCAGCGCCCCCGCACGGAGCCGACGCCGAAGACGGCCAGGCGGGCCCGGCGCGCCACCGCTCAGGACGCGCCCGATGGAGCGCTCGGACCACATGGCCCGCCGGGTGGCGACCCGGTCGAAGAAGGCGGGCACCGGGAAGGCGATGGTGCGCGCCCCCAGGGCCGCCCCCATGCGGGCCAGGACCTCCCCGGCGCTGGGGCCCTCGCGCAGCGGGTCGGAGGCGCCGTTGAGCTGGACGACGGTCGCCCCCGGCACCCGCCGCACGGGCAGGGCCGCGCTCAGCTCGCTCATGGTGGTGCCCCCAGGCGGTCCCGATGACGAGCCCGTCCTCCCCGCGCCCGCTCCCCGGCCTCCTCGACGACCATGTCGGCGAACCGGGCAGCCGCCACAGCGGCGACCCTGCTGGAGGCGGTGGATCTCCGTGGTCCCCTCGCGCACGGGCACGATCCGGGCGCGCACCCCAGCTCCTCGCCCATGCGCCGCTCCAGGCCGCGCCCTGCCGGGGCCACCAGCTCGATGCGCACGACGCCCTCGGCGCGGGCCCGGGCCAGGAGCCGGGAGACGGTGGAGCGCGACACCCCCAGGTGCCGGGCGATGACCTCCATGGTCTCCCCTGGGCGTAGTACATGGAGGCCGCCTCGTGCCACGGCCCGCCCGTCGTCGTCCCGCATGCGCATCGTCCCAAACGCCCCTGACCCGCGTGCACATATCTGTGCACACCGCTGCCCATCCCTCGCACACCCTGGCCCATCCTGGTAAGCGGATGCACAGCGACGCGCACACAACCGGGAGCACACCATGACCGCCCTGCCGCAGGACACCGCCTGACCACCGACCAGCGAAACCGCGCCCTGGCGGCCAGTGAGCGGCGACGAGGGGCTCGACGTCCTCGTCGTCGGCGGGGCGTGACCGGCGCCGGCATCGCCCTCGACGCCGCCGGCCGCGGCCTGCGCACCGGCATCGTGGAGATGGGCGACTGGGCCTCGGCACCTCCTCCTGGTCCTCCAAGCTCATCCACGGCGGCCTGCGCTACCTCTACCAGCTCGACTTCCCCTGGTCCACGAGGCCCCTGACCGAGCGCGGCCGCCTGCTCGAGACCACCGCCCCGCACCCTGGTCAAGGCCCAGCCCTTCCTGTGGCCGCTCAGCGCGCCTACGAGCGCTCCCTACTCGGCCGTCGGCGTGGGCATGTACGACGCCCTCGCCGTCGCCGGGGCCCGCGGGCGCCGGACCCTGCCCTCCAGAAGCACCTGGGCCGTCAGGGGCGCCGCGGCCCTCGCCCCGCCCTGAACCCCGACAAGCTGGCCGGCGCCATCCGTCTACGACGCCCGCGTCGACGACGCCCGCCTGGTCATCGACCTGGTGCGCACCGCCGTCGGCCTGGGGGCGCTGGCCGCCAACCGCACCCGGGTCACCGCGGCTTCCCCAAGGACGCCCGCGGCGCCGTCACCGGCGCGGCCGTCACCGACCTGGAGACCGGCCGGACCCGCCGAGATCAGGGCCGCCGGTCATCAGCGCCACCGGCGTGTGGACCGAGGCCACCCAGGACCTGGCCGCCGACGCCGAGGGGCCTGCGGGTCCTGACCTCCAAGGGCATCCACGTCGTCGTGCCCATGAGGCCATCGACGCCCAGACCGATCTTCCTGCGCACCGAGAAGTCGGTCCTGTTCATCATCCCTGGCCGCGCTACTGGGTCATCGGCACCACCGACACCCCTGGAGCGAGGACCCTCAAGCCCGTGGCCACGGCCGCCGACATCGACTACGTGCTCGAGCACGCCAACGAGGTCCTGTCGCGCCCCCTCACCCGCGACGACATCATCAGGCGTCTACGCCGGCCTGCGCCCCTGCTCCAGCCCCGGCTCAGGCCCGGCGCGCGGGCTGCCTCCACGAAGGTCCTCGCGCGAGCACACCGTCACCCGCGTGGCGCCCGACTGACCTCCATCGCCGGGGGCAAGCTGACCACCTACTGGTCATGGCGGTCGACGCCGTCGACCACGCCCTGGGCGAGGCCCTGGCCCGGCCCACCCTCCACCACCGCCGACCTGCCGCTGGCGGGGCGGCCGCTCACCACGAGCTGGCCGCGCGGGCCGAGGGACATCGCCCGCGAGCGCGGCTGGACGCTCGCGCGCGTCACCCACCTGCTCGACCGCTACGGCGACGAGACGCCCGCCCTGCTGGAGTCCATCGACTCCGACGAGGGCGCCGCCCGCCGCTGGCGGCGAGCTGCTGGCGCGGGCAGCGCCTTCCACGCGCGCCGAGGTCGCCTGGGCCGTCACCCACGAGGGGCCGCCCACCTCGACGACGTTCTGCTGCGCCGGGTGCGCCTGGACATGGAGCGGCGCGACCGCGGGCTGTCGGCGGCCGACGAGGTCCTCTCAGGTCATGGCGCCGCTGCGGGCTGGACGACGAGGACGTCGCCGCGGAGAGGGCCGCCTACGCCGAGCGGGTCGCGCAGCCTGCCGCCGCCCAGGCCGAGGCGACCGACGCGGCCGCCGTCGCCCGCCTGACGCGCGCCGTCTGAGAGGCTGCGCCCATGGCGCCCCGCACCGCCGACGCCCCGTCCGCCGACCCCGACAAGCGCTACGTCCTGGCCATCGACCAGGGCACCACATCCTCGCGCGCCATCCTGTTCGACCACGACGGGGCGATCGTCGCCGTCGACCAGAGGGAGCACGACCAGATCCTGCCGCGCGCCGGGTGGGTCGAGCACGACGCGGCGCAGATCTGGCGCGATGTGCGCGACGTCGTGGCCGGCGCCCTGTCCGCCGCGGAGGTCAACCGGCACTCCATCGCCGCGGTGGGCATCACCAACCAGCGCGAGAGCGTCGTCGTGGGACCGGGCCACCGGCGAGCTGGGTGCACAACGTCATCGTCTGGCAGGACACCCGCACGCAGCGCATCTGCGACCGCCTGGCCGCCGCGGCGCCCGGCGCCGGCGCCCCCGACTACGACCGCTACAAGGACCGGGTGGGGCTGCTGGCCACCTACTTCGCCGGCCCGAAGATCGCCTGGATCCTCGAGAACGTCGAGGGGGCCCGGCGCCGCGCCGAGGCGGGCGAGCTGCTGGCCGGCACCATCGGACAGCTGGGTGCTGTGGAACCTGACCGGCGGGGCGCACGGCGGGTGCACGCCACCGACGTCACCAACGCCTCGCGCACGCTGCTGATCGAACATCGACACCCTGGACTGGAACGAGAGATCTGCGCGGACATGGGGATCCCCGTGTCCATGCTCCCCGACATCCGGCCCTCCTCGGGCGTGTTCGGCCGCGGCTGCAGGAACGGCCTGCTCATCGACACCCCCATCGCCGGGATTCTGGGCGACCAGCAGGCGGCGGCTTCGGGCAGGCCTGCTTCGAGGCGGGGCAGGCGAAGAACACCTACGGCACCGGCTGCTTTACGCTCATGCGAACACCGGCACCATCCCGGTGCGCAGCCGCAACGGGCTGCTGACCACCGTGTGCTACCAGATCGAGGGCAGCCCGCCCGTCTCACGCCCTGGAGGGCTCCATCGCGGTGGCCGGGTCGCTGGTGCAGTGGCTGCGCGACAACCTCGGCCTCATCGCCGAGTCCAAGGACATCGAGGCCCTGGCGCGCTCGGTGAAGGACAACGGCGGGGCGTACTCGTGCCGGCCTTCTCCGGGCTGTTCGCCCCTGCACTGGCGGCCCGACGCGCGGCGCCCCTGGTGGGCCTGACCGCTACGTCAATCAGGGCCATATCGCCCGAGCCGTCGAGGAGGCCACCGCCTTCCAGACCCGCGAGGTGCCTCGAGGCCATGAACCGGGACGCGGCGCAGGCGGCGGTGGGCGGCGGGCGGGGCCGGGCGGCTGACCGAGCTCAAGGTCGACGGCGGCATGACTCGCGACGAGCTGCTCGCGCAGTTCCAGGCCGATCAGCTGGGGGTGCCGGTCGTGCGCCCCACGGTCCTGGAGACGACGGCGCTGGGCGCGGCCTACGCGCCGGGATCGCCGTCGGCTTCTGGTCGGCGCGCGACGACGTCGTCGCCAACTGGGCGGAGGGCAGGCGCTGGGGAGCCGACGATGGATCCGGCCGAGCGCGAGCGGTTTTCCGCACCGGGTCAAGGCCGTGGGCCCGGACCCTGGACTGGGGTGGACGAGGACGTCGGAGTAGCGGGCGGGAGCCGTCCCCTCCGCGAACGCGCGCTCACCTCCCTTCGCGGAACTCGGTCGTTCGCGGAACTCGAGGAAGCGGCGGCCCTCAGGGGCGCTGCACTCTGCGGTGGGCGCTGCGGCCGACGGCGGCGGCGGCCATCCCCGACCCTGCGGGCGACGAGCCGGGCCCCGCGCGCCTCGGTGCACCAGCCCGCGCCCGGCCACCGCCCCCAGCCCGCCCAGCGCCATGCGCCCCAGGCCCGCCAGGACTCGGGCGCACCCGCCGCCAGCGCCCGGGCCCTGATGCCCGGGTGCGCCCTCCCGGCACCCGCCAGGGGCCAGCTCGACGCGCACCGCGGTGGCCGCGTGGAGCGGCGCCGCCGCAGGACCCAGGCCCGCTCCAGGCGCGCCGCCGGCACGCGCGTCGCGCACCCGCGCGCCTCGTCGCACCACACGATGACGCCCCCGGCCGCCACGAGCGAGCGGGTGAACAGCGCGTCCTCCCGCCGGTGGTCGCCGAAGGCCTCGTCGAAGCGCAGGCCGGCGGCGCGCACCGCCCCCAGGTCCAGCAGGAGGTTGTTCGTCGCCGCCACGGGCCGGCGCGTGCCCGTCGGCCAGGACTGGCGGTCGAAGAAGCCCCGCCCGCAGCCACGGGCCGGGCTCCGGCCTCGTAGTCGGGCACGACCAGTCCGGCGACGGCGGCCGCCCCTGGTGTCCCGGCGGGTGGACAGCAGCCGCCGCAGCCAGCCGGCCTCGCCCTCGTCGTCGTCGATGAAGACGAGCAGGGCCCAGCCGGCCGTCTCGTCCAGGGCCCGGTTGCGCACGGCGGACACGCCGGGCGCCGGCTCGACGACGTAGCGCACGCGCAGGACCGTCCGCAGCGCCGGGACCGTCCGCAGCGTGGGCCTGGCCCGGCGCCGCGCGCGGATCCGGCGCCGCGCGCGCCCCCGACGGCGGTCGCCACAGCCTCGCGCGCGGAGCCGTCGGGGGTCGTTGTCGATGACGAGGACCTCGACCGGCCCGCCCTGACCCGCCCTGTCCTCGCGGCAGGCGCCCGCCTCGGCCAGGACGGCGGCAGGGCCCGGGCCACGGCCCCGGGGCGGCGGTAGTGGGGATCGCCACGGTCAGGCCCTGCGGGGGGCACGAGGGGCCCCGGCGCCGCTCACGACGCCCCTTCCGGGGCGCGCCCGGAGCGGCCGACCCGCCCGATCGGCCTGACGCGCCCGACCGGCCGTGACTCGGCCACGCTCCCGCCCAGGGCCCTGACCACCATGCCCAGGCGCCGCGGGCGCTGACCTCGTGGACCGCCCGGGAGGCGACGTCGCCGCCCGCCCGGGCGAGCAGGGGCCAGCACCCCTCGCGCCCGGCCCGGGCCAGGCCCTCGGCGGCGTAGCCCAGGCGCAGGGCCACCAGGGCGCGGTCGGCGGTGTCGATGCGGACCCGCGCCCAGGTGGAGCGGAGCGGTGGGCGCGGCGCAGCACCCAGTCCCGCCGGGCCCGCTGCGCGGGCACGCGCCTGTCGACGACGGCGCCCGCGGCGAAGCGATCTCCCGCCAGGGCCAGGCGCCGGGTGAACAGGAGTCCTCCCCGCCGGTGAGCCCGTAGCGGGGGTCGAAGCGCAGGTCCAGGGCCCGCACGCGCCCCAGGTCCAGCAGCAGGTTGCCGGTGTCGGCGCTGCGCACGCGCGCGCCGTCGGCCGCCTCCCAGAGTCGAAGACGCTGCAGGCGGCCACCCACGGTCGGGGCCGTCTCGAAGACGGGCGGGGTCGGCCCGGTGACCGCCGCGCAGCCGTGGCGCTGACGGGCGTCGAGCAGGGCGGCGAGCCAGCCGGGGCGCGGGAGCTCGTCGTCGTCGATGAAGACGAGCAGGCGCTCGCGGCCGGACTCCGTCCAGGGCGCAGTTGCGGCCCGCGACGATGCCGGGCTCGGGCCGTGGACGTAGACTGATCTCGGGCCCGGCGCCGTCAGAGTCCGCGCCGGCGGGCGCACGGCTCGCGGTCCGCCTCGGCGCCGCCGGCCGTCGTTGTCGACGACGAGGATGCGCACCCGCGCTCGCCCGGCCACCGACCCCGCCTGCGTCGACCAGCGCGGGCAGCAGCTCGGCCAGGCAGGCGCGGTGCAGGTAGGTCAGGACCGCGACGGTCAGGCGGGGCCGCTCGGGGCCGGGCGCGTCCCGGCGCCGTCGGGTCCGTTGCCGGTCGTGATCCCTGCTGAGTGTCCACCGGTCGCCTCCTGGCCGTCTTCCTGTGCTTGCGCGTGCGCGACGGTACTATCAGGGCTCCGGGCCCCGCGCAACCGGCCCGTCGGAAGAAAGGACGCCACCATGGGCCCCACGCCCCGCGTCAGCGGACCGGCGGCGACGACGCCGCCCGCCTGCTCGCGCGCGCCGCGATCCCCGTCGTCAGCTACGGCTCGCCCGAGCTCCTGGAGCGCAACCTGGCCCGCGTGGCGCGGGCGGCGCCCGAGGCGGGCGTCGTCGTCGTCGACAATTACTCCACCGAGGAGACCCGCCTGCGGACCCGGGACCTGTGCGCCGAGCACGGCTGGACGCTGGTCGAGCCGGAGGGGAACACGGGCTTCGGCGGCGGCATGAACCTGGCCCTGGCCCGGGCGGCGGCCGACGGCGCCTCGTCTGCTCCTGCTGCTCAACCCCGACGCCGTCCTGGACCGCAAGGCCGTCCTGAGCCCTGCTGGCGCGCGCCGAGCGCGAGCCGCGCTCGTCAGGCCCCCTGTGCTCACCGACTCCGAGGGGCGGGTCAGGCCGACCGGGCCGTCGTCTGCCTGGCCGACGGGTCCATGCGCTCCCTGCGCTCAACCAGGCCGATCCCGCCCGGCGGCACCCACCCGTGGCTCGGGGCCTGCCTGGCCCTGTTGACCTGGCTGTTTGAGGCCGGCGGCTTCGACGCGCTACTCTCTACTGGGAGGACGTCGACTCTCCGGCGGCGGTGAGCTCCGGCATGCTCAAAGGCCTGCGAGGTCGTGGCCGTCCACGACGAGGGCGGCACGCAGCGCGACGGGGACGCAGATGGGGCCCGGCCAAGTCGGACGCGCCTGGATTACCGTTTCAAGCAACATCCGCAATCAAACGCGGTTCTACGCCGGGTTCTGCACCGACGCCGCCGCCTGAAAGCCGGTGGGCCGCGACGGCGCTCGCCGCCGCCCGCGCGATCGTCCTGCGCGGCGGCGTTGTGCCGCGCTCGCCCGCGCCTGCGGGCCGCCTGGGCGGGTACGCGACGCCTGCGCTCGATGCGCGCCGCAGCGCGCGGCGAGCCGCCGGGCCGGACACGCCCATCCTGAGGCCGGCCCCTACCGCCGTTCCCGCCGCCGGATTCAAGGCCCTGCGGCGTCGAATGGAGGGCGGCCCCTGCGGCACGACCGGTGACGGCCTGAAGTGACCTGCGGAGGACGGCTCCGGGCGGGTTCCCGCGGTGACCCGAGGGCGGGCTCTGCGCGGACCCGAGGGCGGCCCTGCGACGCACCGGCGGACGGCCTGGGGCGAATCCCCTGCGGCACGACTGACACTCGGCGGCGTGCGGTCGCCGGGTCCCGCTGGCGAGGGGATTGCGCCGTCCGGGTTGGCGCAGGACGGCGCCCACGGCGCGCGGTCGCCTGAGCCGGGGCCGCGGCGGGGCTGCGGACCGGGTCAGGGCCGCGGCGAGGCGGGGGACGCGGGCGAAACGGACCGCGCCGGGACGGGGAGGTGGGCTGCGGCGAGGGCGGGCTCAGACGAGCCGGGTCGTGGGCACCAGCCGGCGGCCGAAGGCCTGCTACGACCCTGGCGACCCTGCAGCTCCTCGGCCTCCTTGGCCGTCAGGCTCCGCCCGTCGTCGGAGGTCGAGGCCGCCCGCCGCCACCGCCATGCCCAGGACGATCCACGACGCCGTCCAGCTGCGTGATGAAGGCCACCGTCACGTAGGCGGGCGTCAGGGCCGTCAGCGCCACCTGGGCGGCGTTGCCGCGACGCACCAGGACCCGCCCCACCACCACGGCCAGGCCGACGAGGAACAGGGCCACCGGCGCCCAGCCGAAGCGCAGGGCGGCGAGCAGGACCTCGTTGTCACCGGAGTTGAAGCCGGCCCACTTCGTCGTCCCGCCCCGGTTGACCGCCGCGGGCGAGGCCCCAGGAACCGCAGCCGGCTCACTGAGGACGAGGATGGTGCCGCGGTACTCGGCGCTGCCGGACTGCTCCCGCCCGGCGCGCGCGAACACATCCAGCAGGCGGGACAGGCCGACGGCGCCCAGCACTCCCAGCCCCGCGAGGGTGCCCACCCGCCACCGGGGACCGATATCGGTGCGCAGCAGGGTCAGCGACAGCACGAGTGCCAGGGAGGGCGCACACCATGCCCGTGCGCGACAGGCTCGGCAGGGTCGAGCCGAGCAGGAGCACCATGGCCGAGCACCGCAGCCAGGACGGCCACCGGGTCACCGCCGCGAAGGGGATGCCCGCGGCCATGGACGTGGCGTAGGCGATGGAGTGGCCGAAGGCGCCTCGACCCGCGCCATCCCGGCCCGCTCCTGGGACACGGGCCCACACCTGGGTCAGCAGGTGACTGGGAAGGGACGGCCGTGAAGGGTTGAAGCCGGTGACGGCCTCGACGAGCCCCAGGACCGCCGCGACGGCCCACACGCAGGTCAGTGATCTCGGCGGCCCGGACCAGGCCGATCCGCTCGACGAGCATCCGCCCGATCATGTAGGCGGGGTAGGCGCCCAGGATGAGCTCGCCCAGGACCTGCGTGCTCGAGGCCCCGCTCAGGGCGGCGACGCCGACCAGGGCGAAGGCGGTGTGCACCAGCACGTCCCCCGGTCATGCGCCAGGAGAAGCGCGGGGCCAGGCCGAGGCTACACGAGCGCGCCCACGAGGACCACGGGCGGCACGTACGGGCTGACGGGCAGGCAGACCCACACCCCCACCAGGCCAGGACGCCGAAGACGGCTGCGGCACCCTGCGCAGTCGGCGGGCCGCCGTCACCACGACGCCGGCGGCTCCGCACAGGCCGACGGCCGCGGCGGCGAGAGGGGAGCAGATGAGTCATCGTCCGTTCCCTCCCTTCCGACGCGGCCGTCACGTCTGTTAGCCGCCCGCGGCGGGATCCGAGCGCCCTACCGCCCCTTCGGAGTCCGCCGTCAGGACACCGCCCCGCTGAAGACGGCGGCGGGCTCCTGCGAGTTGAGGTAGACCCGCACGACGACCTGGTCGCGGGACCCCTCTGGGATGGCGAAGTCGTAGACGCCGGTCGCCTGCCCCGGCCGCCACCGAGTCGGGCAGGGTCTGGCTCTGCTGGTCGCTGGTGAGCATGACGGCCGTGGAGTCCCTGCCCGTGAGGGTGGCGGTCACGCTCGCCCCCGACAGGGTCGAGGGCCGCCGAACCGGCGGTGGGGTGACCTTTCACGCGCACGGCGGGCGGAGACCTCGCCGGGCACGGTCGCCCTCGACATTGACCGCCTCGACCGCGAGCTTGACCTGGGCGTCGGCCACGCTGGCCGGCGACCCAGGGGACCGGGTCGGCCTCGGGCTGGGTGCTGCCGGGCTCGCCCGGCTGCCCGTCCGGGGTCGGAGCGGCGGGAGCCGCGACGGACGCCCCGGAGGGCGCGGTCCCCCGTGGGCCAGCGGCGGAGGGCGCGCGGGGCCGAGGACGATCTCGCGGCGGCGGAGGCCGCGTCGACGCCGTCGAGCCGGCGGACGCCCTGGACGCCCGCCCCGTGGCCGCTGCTGCTGCAGGCGCCCAGGAGGGCCAGGGAGGCGGCCAGGAGGACGGCGGCACAGCCGCGTCGGAACCGCTCATCGTCCGATCCTCACTTGGCCAAGCCGCTGGTGGCGTTGAACTCGTCGACCCGCAGCTGGCCGGTCACCGAGGTCGAGGACGTGGAGCAGGTAGGACTGGAGGCCGACCGAGCCATTGCCCTGGAGGGAGGCGGTGGAGTCCTCGGCGGTGACCGTCGGGGTCTGCGGGCCGCCCTGTCGCCGGTCCACACCGTGGCGCTCAGGCTCGTGTGCCTGAGCCCGTGGCGGAGACGGTGACGTGGATCAGGGTGCGCGCTCCAGCTGTCGGGGAGGCGGGTGCTGGTCAGGTTGGTCTCGGTCTTGCCGTCGACGGCGATGAGGAAGGCGGTGACCCCCGGATTTGTCGGCGACGATCTTGACCCCGTAGTAGCCCTGAGTCGGTGCGGCGGGGATGACGGTGGTAGACGCCGCGCTCGCTGGGCGTCTCGCTCAGGGTGAAGGTCGTGGAGACCTGCGCTGCGGGGCGGAGAAGTCCCTGAGCGTGGCCGCGGTCGTCCAGCCGACGTGGTCGAGGGGCACGATGCCGGCGCCGTCGGCGACGGAGACCGAGGGCCCCTGTCGGTGAGTGGTCCAGGCACCGCCCTTGTCGGCGCTGCCCCAGCCGTCTCTGCACGGTGCGGTCGAAGGCGTCGAGGCCTGGACGGCCGCGGGGCGTCGGGGCCCGGCTCCACGGTGAGCGTCACCGGGTCGGTGGAGATCGTGTTGCCGCCCGCGTCGCTGACGACGAGCCGGTAGCTGTGCTCGCCGCCGGGGCCTTGGCGTCCTGGACGGTGTGCGGGCTGCGGCTCCAGTAGCGGTCGGCACGTCGGTGGAGGCGGCCGGCTTGGTCTCCGGCGTCGCGGTAGAGGCTGTAGGTCAGGGTCGAGTCGTCGCGGTCCCAGGTGAGGGTTGAAGGAGGCGGTGACCGTGCCCGGCCCGTCGGCCTTGATCGTGGCGCCCAGGTCGGCCCCGGTGCCCTCGGGCGCGTGGGTGGCGTGGTGCCGCGGCGCGGTAGCGCACCAGGCCCTGCTGGGGCTTGCCGTCGGCGCTGATGAACTCACCGGCGAGCAGGAGGTAGTCCTGGGTGGCGGTCACGTCCCAGGCGGCCTGGTACTGGCCCGTGAAGGTGCCCAGGCCCAGGTTGGGGTACCAGTCGAGGATGTCGGGAGCTCTTGTAGCCCGACCAGTCGTAGTAGCCGTCGGTGCCCTGGGTGCCGATGGTGACGTCGAGCGAGTTGGTCAGGGCCAGGCCCGGCCTTGTAGTCCAGGGTGGCCCGAGGGGAGCCTGGTGTCGGCGAAGCCGCCGATGGTCTGGCAGGAGTGGGCGTGGTTGGTGACGTAGACCTCGGAGGCGGTGGGGTAGACGGAGTAGGTGTCGCCGTGGCACGGCTCGAGCCAGATGAGCTGGCCGTTCCAGTCGGCCTTGAAGACCCCTCGATATTGGCCTCGCTGATGGACATGGAGTAGCCGGTCCCGTAGAAGCGTTGTCGTCGACGGCGACGTCGTAGATGGCGCCGCGCCGCCCGGCGTTGCGGATCTGGGAGTTGACCGGGGTGGGCAGGAGCTGGGCGGTGGTGGCGTCGAGCAGGGCCAGGCCGTAGCCCGGGTTGGAGGAGCCGTTGATGGCCTGGAAGGAGCCGCCGACGACGACCTTGGTGCCGTGGCGACACGCGCAGGCCGTCAGACCCGCGCGTTGACCCCCGGCTGATGGAGGCGGTCCAGTCCAGGGTGGCCCCGGTGGAGGCGTCGACGGCGGCCAGGCCCAGGCGGGGCTGGCCGTTGACGCTCTTGAAGTAGCCGCCCGCGCATACGGTGCCGCCCACGACGTCGATGGTGGACACGGTGGTGTTGAAGACGGGCTTGAAGGAGTCGATGAGCGCACCGCCGTTGGCCAGGTCGAAGGCGGCGAGGTTGTTGTGCCACTTGCCGTCGACCTGGTTGAAGGCGCCCGCGACGTAGAGGGTGCGCCCGTCGTCGGACAGGGCCAGGGGCGCGGCCGGGGCCGTTGAGGGCGGGGCGAAGCCCTCGACGAGCCTCGCCGGTGCTCAGGGTGTAGGCCAGGATGTTGGGCGGGCGTCTCCTGCTGACCGGCGGCGCGTCCGCTGGGGCGGGCCTGGGTGAACTGGCCGGTGGCGTACACCACGTCGCCGACGACGAGCTGGTCCCACACGACGCCGTTGATCTGGGCCGTGGGCAGCGGGTCCGCGGAGTAGGAGGTGGCGGGACGCGCGGCGCTGCGGCGTCCGCGGGGCGGGTGCGGCGGTCGGCGGCCGCGGGGACGCCGAGCCAGGCCATCGCGATGAGGGGAAGGACTCGCGATCGCGGACAGGAGTCCGCGGCGACGACGTGACGGCTTCACGTGCTCTCCAGACGGGGTGAGGTGAGGGTGGTGAATGGTCCGAGTATGCGCCATCCGACGGAGGCATTCATACGATGGGCGGATGGGATACATACTATCGGGTGAGGATCGCCCGCTCGAATCCCCATTCTAGCCCGTCTTTTCCCATGCAGGAGGCTGCTTACGACCCCGCCCGACCCCTCTCGACTGAGATCAGGATGCTTGGCACACGGGGTGTGCCCGCTCACTACGGGGGCTTCGAGACGGCCGTCGAGGAGGTGGGCCGGCGCCTGGCCGCGCGCGGGCACAAGGTCCTCGTCTACTCGCGCAACCCCGACCCCTCCGCGCCCCTGCCGCCGCGCCACCTGGGCATGCGGGTGGTCGAGCTGCCGGCCCTCAAGCGCCGCTCCCTGGAGACGCTGTCCCACACGGCCCTGTCCGTGGGCCACCTCCTGCGCCGCGTCCACCCCGACGTCGCCATTGTCTTCAACGCCGCCAACGCGCCCTTCCTGCCCGCCCTGCGCGCGGCGCGGATCCCGGTGGCCACCCACTGGGACGGCCTGGAGTGGCGCCGCGGCAAGTGAGGGCGGCGGGCGGCGCTACTACCGGGCCGCCGAGGCCGCCGCCGTGCGCCTGTCCGACGCCATCATCGCCGACGCCCAGGGCATCGCCGACTACTACGCCGAGGAGTTCGGGGCGCCCACCGCCCTCATCGCCTACGGCGCCCCGCTGACCCGGGCGGGTTCCGAGCGCCTGGGCGAAATGGACCTGCGCCCCGGGGGCTTCCACCTTCTCGTGGCCCGCTTCGAGCCGGAGAACCACGTCGACGTCGTCGTCGAGGGCTACGTGCGCTCCCGACGCCGTCCTCCCGCTGGTCGTCGTGGGCTCCGCCCCCTACCCGACGCTACACCGAGCGCATCGCCTCCCTGGCCGACGAGCGCGTCCGCCTGCCGGGGGGCATCTGGGACCAGGAGCTGCTCGACCAGCTCTACGCCGGGGCCCTGGTCTACTACCACGGCCACTCCGTGGGCGGCACGAACCCCTCCCTCCTGCGGGCCATCGGCGCGGGGGCCGCCGTCGACGCCTTCGACGTCTCCTTCAACCGGGAGGTCCTGGGCGACGCCGGCCGCTACTGGACGGGGGCCGACGACGTGGCCCGCCTGGTCGCCTCCGCCGAGGCCGACCCGGCGGCCCAGGCGGCGCGCGGGAGCTCTGCGCGAGCGGGCCGCCCCTGTACGACTGGGACGAGGTCGCCGACCGCTACGAGGCGCTGTGCCGCGAGCTGGCCGCCTCCGGGACCGCGCAGCGACCGCCCCCAGCGGGCGCCGGACCGGGATCGCGCCGTCATGAGCGCGGAGAGGATCTCATCGCCCACCCGGCCGCCGACCTCTACGGCCCGACCTCCAGCTCGTGGAGGCGGTGCGCGCCCTGAGGGCGGCCGGCGCCGCGGTGCGCGTCGTCCTGCCCGAGGCCGGCCCCTGCACGGGCGGCTGCGGCGGGCGGGGGCGGGCACGCGGGTGCTCCTTCCCGTCCTGCGCGCCTCGGCGCTGTCCGGGCGCGGATCGTCCCTTCGCCGCGGGGCCTGGGCCCGGCGGTGGCCGGCCCGTTCGCCTGCTGCGCGCGCGCGCCCCCGACGCGCTCGTGGTCAACACCCTCACCCCTGCCGTGGTGGGTGGCGGCCGGGCGCCTGGCCGGCGTCGACGTCGTCGTTCACTGCCACGAGGCCGAGGCCCAGCGCCCCGCCCCGTCCAGACGGGCCCCTGGCCGCCCCGCTGCTGGGGGCGCGCCGTGGTGGCCAACTCGCGGGCCACCGCCCGCGTGCTCACGGCGGCGCTGCCCCCCCTGGCCGGGCGCACGCCGTCGTGCCCAACGGCGTGCCCGACGCCGGGCGCCGGCCTCGCGCGCGAGCGCGCTGCGACCGACCCGCTGCGCTGCGTCGTCGTGGGGCGCCTGTCCCCGCGCAAGGGCACCATGGTGGCCCCTGGAGGCGGTGGCGGCTGCGGGCCGGGGCGCGACGCGCCTGGACGTGTGCGGCTCTGTCTTCCCCGGCTACGAGTGGTTCGAGGCCGAGCTGCGCGAGCGGGCCGGGCGCGCCGACCTGGCCGGGGCGGTGGCCTTCCACGGCTACGTCAGCCCCACCCGCCCCCTCCTGGAGGCGGCCGACGTCGTCCTCGTGCCCTCCTTCGGGGAGTCCTTCGGCAATGTCGCGGTCGAGGGCATGCTCGCCGGGCGGCCGGTGGTGGCCTGCGACGGCCTGGGGCCGGGCGAGGTGCTGTCCGGCGCCCCGCGCACGGGCCGCCTCGTGCCCCCGGGCGACGCCGACGCCCTGGCCCGCCGTGGCGGCGCTGGCCGCCGACCCGGCCGGCGCCCGCGCCGTGGGCGCCGCCGGGCGCGCTGAGGCGCTGACGCGCTTCGCCCGGGCGCTACCGGGGAGGCTCTGGTGCGCGCAGTCCTGCCCAGGGACCGGCGGAAGCGACCCGCGACCGGCGGGAAAGTCACGAGACCGGCGGGGGCCGCGCATCCCGCGGACGACCCGCCGGCCGGCGCCCTCACAGCCGGCGCATCTCCAGGTACCACTTGGGCAGCGCGGCCAGCAGGTAGGCGGCGTGCCCGGCCAGCATGAGGCCGTAGACCCACAGGAAGGGCGCCGGCGCGAAGCGCAGGGCCAGACCAGGCACAGCAGCCCTGTAGTCGGTGGGCACCGACAGCACGGACTTGAGCAGGCCGGGGCGCGACTCGTCCCGGGCCAGCGGCGTGCCCCCGTGGTAGCGCAGCTGGTAGGTGAGGATGTAGGTGAAGAAGTGCACATTCTGCACGGCGCCGTAGGCCAGGGGCAGGAGCAGCAGCGCCGGGTCGGCCAGCTGCCCGGAGCGGAACAGGCCGATCGCCACCGCGCCGTGCAGGGTGGAGAGCTGACGGCGTCGGCCACGTGGTCGAGCCACCCCCGCCTTCGAGCCGCCGTGGCGCAGCTGGGCCAGCTGCCCGTCGGCGGAGTCGAGGGCGTAGCCGAGCATGAGCAGCAGCGAGGTGCCCTGCGCGTGGCTGCGGGCGTGAGCGGGGCCGCGGCGAGCAGCACGATGCCCGCCAGGGTGCAGGCCGCCGAGAGAGCGTCACCTGATCGGGGTCAGGTGCGCCCGGTGGGCGATGGCGGCCAGCACCCGCCCGACGGGCCGGTTGACGATCCGCGAGCAGCAGGCGCCCCGCCTTCGACTTCTGCGCCGCGGCCAGGGCGCGGATATTGTCTCGGATGGTCGGTTCGGTCACGGTCGGCTCCACTGGGCTCCGCCCGCGGGCGGGATCGGCGATGCGCCGCCGGAGGCGGACCGCGGGGTGCGCCTACCATATCGGGTAGCATCGCTGTCCTGGCTCGGCTGATTCAAGACGGCCGGTTCCCGATGGACGCACGAGGTAGGAGCAGTCGCCATGGAGCCATACGAGGTCCTCGCCCTCGTGCGCCGTTTCACTCCCCTTCTGCTCGCGCACCTGGTGCTGGGGGCGATCGCCGGGACGCCGTCGCCGCCTTCTCCCCGCCCGTGTTCACCTCCACGGCCAGCGCGTTCGTCGCGGCCGGCAAGGACGGCACCCAGTCCGTGACCTCCTCCTCGACCCTCATCTCCGCCGTCATGCCCACCCTCGTCGAGCTGGGCACCCTCCCAGCCCGTCCTCGACGACGTGGCCGCCACGACCGGCGTCGCCCCCAATGAGATCAATCACGCGATCACGGTGACCAACCCGAGAACACGCTCATCATCGAGGTGAGCGCGGACGCCTCCAGCGCCGAGAAGGCGCAGATGATCGCCCAGGCGGAGATCAAGGCGCTGGGCAAGGTCGTCAGCAATCTGTCGGTCAAGGTCCAGGAGGAGACCGCCCTCGAACCTCAACGACGTCGACACTGCCTCCCCTGCCCGCCGCCCCCTCCGGCCCGTCCAAGGCGCGCCACCTGCTCTACGGCGGGGTCATCGGCGCGGGCGTCGGCGCGGGCGTGTGCTCCTACCTCACGTCCTGAGCCGCCTCAGGCGGCCGACGGCGCCCGCCGCGGCCCCCGCCGGGATCTGAGCGCGGGCCGGGCGGCTGCCAGCCCGGCGGCCCCCTGCGCGGCGGCCCGGCGCGGCGGCGGCGCAGGTCGCGGCGCACCCACAGCCCGTAGGGGATGATCTGGCACACGATCACGGAGACCACCGACCCGACGATGGGCCCGGCTGAGCCGAGGGGCGCGATGAGCGCCCAGGACAGGGCCAGGTTCATGGGCACGAGGATGAGCACGGGCAGCATCTCGAAAGCGCAGGCCCGCGGGGTCGGTCATGTACATGCCCAGCGGCTGCTTGGCGGCCTCGATGACGACGTTGACGACATTGGGCCGCCAGCAGCGCCGCCGGCAGGGCGATGGCGCCGTCGGACAGGACGCGCGCGGCCCAGGGCGACAGGAGGGCCAGGAGCAGCCCCAGGGCCCCGCCCAGGCCGTGCGGCCGCCGAGGCGGCGAAGGGCGACTCGATGCGCCCCCGGGCCCGGGCCTCGGGCGAGTGGGCACATGGCCACCCCGGTCACGGCCACGGTCTGGGTGAGCAGGTTGAACAGCTGCGCCGCCAGGTTGTACTGCGCCAGGGAGCCGTCCTCGCCCAGGTGGGACAGCAGGAGGCGGTCGGTCTGGAAGGCGATGGGATGACCAGGGACTGGAAGAGCTGGGGTCCGGCGGTGTCGATGATCCTCACCCCGCGCACGGCCCGCAGCCGGGGCACGTCGCGCATCGCGTCGGCCAGCAGGGGCCGGGTGGCGCGCCAGGCGACGACGATGCAGATGAGCGAGACCAGGGTGTTGGCCAGGTAGGACATGACCGGCACGGCGTTGCCGGCGTCGAGGCGGGCGACGACGGCGGCCAGCAGCATGCAGGTCAGGGCCGGGGAGACGACGCCGGTGCTGATGACCTGCGTGGCCGAGCGGCCCATGCCCACGATGATGCGCTGGCCCACGCTCAGGGGCAGGGCGGCGGCGTACACGAGCAGGCAGACCGTGGCCGTGGTCCCGCCGCCGTCCATGAGGTCCTCCCCCAGGAGGGTCGGGCCAGGCCCCGAGCAGGCCGAGGACGACGCCGGCCGTGGCGATGACGAGGGACGATATGAGAAGCACACGCACGGCGGTTGTCAGGGTGCGCCTCACGACGGCGTCCCGGGGCAGGTCCTCGGATCCGGCAGACTGTGTTGAGAATCACAGCACCTGATACCCAGGTCCGTGAAGGGCATGAGGGAGGGAAGGTCGCCAGGAGCCCGTTCTGGGCATAGGCATCGGTACCGAAATGGCCGATGATTATTCGGGTATTGATGAGCCCGAAGACGCCCGCCACCCCCATGACGAGGACCTGGACAGGGCCGTGCGCTGCACCGATGCCCAGGCGCCCGAACGACTTTGACGGCGCTGCGGGGTCCGAGGCATGCGAGGGCCTCCTTGTCTGACGAGGGGTGCTTCCGGTCCTCGCAAGCGACTCCGACGGCGATGGGGGTGAACCCCCTCACGTGGTTTCCACTCGCAAGCGGGATCACGGTACCATTACGCAATCACCGCCTTCCCCGGGCGACCCTACCCACCCGCGTTCTTGTTTATGGAGGAACCTTGTCCGCGACCTCGGTAGCCCCTCGAGGGGCCATCCTGCGTTCCACCGCGCCCCAGCGGCCCAGCGCCGCGGCGCCCGCACCCGCCCGCCGTCCTCGACGCGCGCGGCTTCGCCTCGTGGCTCGTCGTTCGCCGCGATCCGGGTGATGTGGATCACCTTCGGAGACATCGCGGCGGTCGTCGTCGGCTCCCTGGTCGCCGGCGCGTGGGGCCCGACCTGCGCCGCGCTGACCGCGGGCGTCGGGGCCTGCGCCGTCGCCCTGGCCTGGCTGCTGGGCGCCGGCCGCGTCGACGTCATCGACCAGGCCTGCCTGGCTGGCGCCCCGTGCTGGGCGCGGCGCCATCGCCGCCCTGGCGGCCCTGGTCTCGGGCGACGGCGTCCTGCCCGACGCCGGCGCGCACGCCGTGCTCGTCCCGCTGGCCCTGGTCACCGGCCTGTCCTGACCAGCCGCGCGGCCGCCTCCTGGCTGCGCCGCTGCCGCCTGGACGGCCACGGCCTGCGCCGCACCCCTCATCGTCATGGGCTCGGGCGCCGAGCTGCTCCTGCGCCAGCTGCGCCGCCACCCGGGCGACGGCTTCCTCATCGTGGGCTACCTCCTCCGCCTCGTGCCGCAGCGGCGCTGCCCCCATCGGCGACGCCCCCGCCCTGCGCCGCACCATCCCTGGCCGAGCACATCGACACGGTCATGACCGTGGGCGCCGTCGAGCCCGACGCCGTCGTCACCGTCATGCGGGCCATGGAGTCCACGGGCGCGCGCTTTCGTCGTGGCCCCCGGCCTGCAGGACGTCGTCCCCGGCGCATGCGCGGCCTGCCGGTCACCAACGGTGGAGCGGCCTCATCGACGTGCAGCTGCGCCACATGCGGGTGCGCTCCAGGACGTCTTCGACCGCGTCGCCGGCTCCCTGCTGCTGGCCCTGGCCTCCCCCCTGCTGCTCCTGGCCGTCCTGGCCGTGCGCCTGGACACCCCCGGCCCGGCCTTCTACACCCAGGTGCGCGTGGGCGAGCGGGGGCGCCACTTCACCATGATCAAGCTGCGCTCGATGTACATCGACGCCGACGCCCGCCGCGAGGCCGTCGTGGCCGCCGGGGGCGACGCCGGCAACGAGATCCTGTTCAAGGACCGCAACGACCCGCGCATCACCCGGGTCGGGCGCCTGCTGCGCCGCACCTCCCTGGACGAGCTGCCCCAGCTGGTCAACGTGGTGCGCGGCGAGATGAGCCTGGTCGGCCCGCGCCCGGCCCCTGCCGCAGGAGGTCGCCGAGTACGACGACGAGGCGCTGCGCCGGCTGCTGGTCAAGCCCGGCCTGACGGGCCTGTGGCAGGTCTCGGGCCGCTCGGACCTGTCCTGGGACTCCACGGTGGCCCTGGACCGCCACTACGTGGAGAACCGGGGCGCCGCCCTGGACGCCGAGGTCCTGGCCAGGACGCTGCGCGCCGTCCTGGGCGGGAAGGGCGCCTACTGATGCTCACCGGCTACGTCCCGGGCGGCTTCGACATGCTCCACATCGGGCACCTCAACATCCTCACCGCGGCCGCGGCCCGGTGCGAGAGGCTCATCGTGGGCGTGGCCACCGACGAGTCCCTGGAGCGGATGAAGGGCGCCGCCCATCGTCCCCCTACGCCGAGCGCATGGCGCTGGTCGGGGCGCTGCGCATGGTCGACGCCATCGTCGCGGACGTCGACCAGGACAAGCGCCTGGCCTGGCGCCGCTCCCCCTTCGACGTCCTGTTCAAGGGCACGGACTGGCAGGGCACCGACAAGGGCCGCCGGCTCGAGGAGCAGATGGCCGAGGTCGGCGCCCGGGTCGTCTACCTGCCCTACACGCCCACCACCTCGTCGACGATGCTGCCCGCGTCCTGGCCCAGGAGGTCGCGGCTCGCACGCCGGTGCCCGGAGCCTGAGATGCGCCCGCCCGCCCTGCGCGCGATCCTGCGACGGCCCTCCCGCCGCGTGGCGCGGCGGCTGTCGGCGGCGGCGGCGGCGCTGTCCGTCCTCGCCCTGGCCCTGGCGGCCTGGGCCTACGAGGGCATCCCCCAGGCGGAGGTCGACCTCAACGACGGCGCCGTGTGGGTGACCTCCACCGACCAGCACCTCGTGGCCCGCCTCAACACCCGCTCCCGGCAGATCGACGGCGAGATCCGCACCACCTCGGCGAGCTTCGACGTCACCCAGTCCGGGCAGAACGTCCTGGTGCCCGACACCGCCGCCTCCTCCGTGGCCTCCGTCGACCCGACCACCGTCACCCCTGTCCCAGTCCGCCCAGCTGACCAGCGGCGCGTCGTCGCCCAGGGGCGGACCGGGTCATCGCCGTCAACGCCGCCGAGGGCACGGTGCGGGCCGCCGCCGTGCCCGCCGTCGCCTTCGCCGCCGGCCGCCGCCCCTGCTGGCCAATATGCCCGGGGCGGTTGCCGTCGGGCGTGGACGGGTCCGTCCACGCGGCCTCCCCGCCAACGGCGCCATCGTCACCGTCCCCGTGGACGGGCAGGGGTGGGCCGAGCCCGTCACGCGCCCGGGCCGGCTGAGCGCCGGCACCGACGTCGCCGTCACCGCCGTCGGGCGCGACACCGTGGTCCTCGAGCGCGGCACCGGACGGTCCCACCTGCCGAGCGGCGCGACGTCGACCTGGGCGAGCCCGGCCTGGCCTCCAGCAGCCCGGGCCCGAGTCCGACTCCGTCCTGCTGGCCTCGCGCACCGCGCTCATCACGGTGGGCCTGGACGACGGGCGCGTGACCTCCGTGCCCGCCTCCGAGGGGACGCCCGCGCCCGGCGCGGCCGCGCAGCCGGTGCGCCTCGGGCGGCTGCGCCCTACGCCGCCTGGTCGGGCTCGCCAGTACGTGCGCCAGTGCGGCTCGAGCGCACCACCGTCCACGACGACGCCCTGCCTGGCCGGCGCCCCGGTCTTCCGCGTCAACCGCGACGCCATCGTCATCAACGACATCGTCACCGGCAGCGCGTGGCCGCCCGACGAGCAGCTCGTGCTCGTCGAGGACCGACCGACGTGACCAGCCAGACCGACGAGGACCTGACACCGAGGACGACCTCGCCCGACCTCCGACTCCCAGTCCCAGCCCGAGCGCACCGACGAGAACCACGCCCCGAGGCCGTCGACGACGCCTCGGGTGCGCCCGCCGCTCCACGGTGCTGCCCTGTCCCGGCCAACGACTCCGACCCCGACGGCGACGAAAACCTCACCGCCGCCCCGGTGGGCCGGCCCTCCAACGCCGCCGTCGCCGTGGCGCAGGACGGGCTGCGCTGCGCCTGGACGTGCCCGACGACGCCGCCGGGACCATCTCCGCGCCCTACACGGCCGACGACGGGCGGGGGCTGTCCGACTCGGCGACGGCGACCGTCGAGGTCCACCCCTGGGAGGTCAACTCCGCCCCCGAGCAGCTGATGACCCCGACCGTGACCGTCTCCGGGCACCGCCTCCGCCTCCCTGTCCGTCCTGGGCAGCTGGCAGGACCCCGACGGGGACACCGCCTACCTGGTCTCCGCCCAGGGCGAGGGCCTGGACGTGCGCACCACGAACGAGGGGTCGTCACCGTGCGCGACCTGCAGGGCGCCCTGGGACGCGCGAGCGACCGTCGTCGTCTCCGACGGGCGCCAGACCGCCTCGGGGACCGTCACCGTCGACGTCCGCGCCGCCGACGCGCAGACGCCGGTGGCCAATGCGGACCACGTGCGCGTCGTCGCCGGCTCCCAGACGGTCGTCTCCCCCCTTGACAACGACTCCTCGCCCTCGGGCGAGGCCCTCAGCCTGGCGGCGATCGAGCAGACCCCGGAGGGGACGAGCGCGACCCCTCGACCGCCGGGCGGCACCTTCACCTTCTCCGCCGAGGCCGCCGGCACCTACTACCTCGACTACGACGTCGCCGCCGGCGCCGCCGTCGCTAAGGGCATGTGCGCATCGACGTCGTCGAGCCGGCGGAGGCCTCGGTGCCGCCGGTCGCCGAGAACGACACGGCCCTGCTGCGCGAGGGCGGCGCGGTGACGATCGCGCCGCTGAGCAACGACTTCGACCCCACCGGCGGCATCCTCGTCCTGCAGTCGGCCACCGCGCCGGCCGAGTCGGGCGTGAGCGTGACGGTGGACCACTGCCCGCTGCAGATCACCTCCGCCGGGCCCCTGTCGCAGAGCCTGGACATCGAGTACATGGTCTCCAACGGCGAGCCGACGTCCATGGGCCGGGTCAGCGTCGTGCCCGTCTCCGCCGGGCAGGTGCAGGGTCCTGGTGGCGGTCCCGGACACCGCCGTCGTGCGCGTGGGCGACGTGACCGTGCCTGTCCTCGACAACGACGCCTCCCCTCCGGCCTGACCCTGTCCGTGGGGCCAGGACCTGGAGACGGTGGGCGGGGCCCCGGGCACGGCCTGGGTCAGCGAGGACTCGGTGCGCTTCAAGGCCGGGGAGACCCCGGCCGGACCACCCTGTCCCTACACGGCGGTCGACCCGAGGGCAGACCTCCTCCGCCCCGCATCGAGATCGAGTGCGCCCGCGACGACGAGCTGATCCCGCCCCCGTGCCCAGGCCCCTGGAGGCCGGCACGGTGGGCGGCTCCCAGTGACGATCCGGTGCCCCTGGAGGGCGCCGACCCCGACGGCGACTCGGTGAGCCTGGTGGGCCTGGGCCAGGTGCCGCCGGCCCACGGCACCGTCACCTCCGACGGCGGCCGCCTCGTCTACACGCCCACGGGCGCGGCCACGGGCACGGACACCTCACCTACACCGTCCAGGACCGCTTGGGGCCCAGGCGACCGGCACCGTCCGCGTGGGCGTGGCCCCCGGCCCCGACGACCAACGCCGCCCCGGTGGCCACCGACGACCTCGTCACGGCCCAGCCGGGGCGGACCGTGCCGCGGAGGTGCTGGCCAACGACCTGGACGCGGACGGGGACGCGCTGTCCCTGGTGGGCACGCCGACCCGCGACGACGACGCCCTCACGCTGTCGGTGCGCGCCAACCGCGTCCTGGCGGTCCTGCCCCAGACCGAGGGGCTGTACACGGTGCACTACACGGTCATCGACCCCGGGGCGGCACGGACGTGGGCACCCTGACCATCCAGGTGACGGCGCAGGCCCCGCCGGTCAGCCCCGTGGGCGTGGACGACCACGTGACGGTCGACCAGGTGGCCGCGGACGGCACGGTCACGGTGCCGGTCCTGGACAACGACAAGGACGCCGACGGCTCCCTCTGGGACCTGACCGTCACCGCCGACGACCCGCGCGCCCAGGTGACGGACCAGTCGATCCGCGCCACGATCGGCGAGGAGCAGTACCTGGTGCTGTACACGGTCACCGACGTCGACGGGCGCACCGGCAGCGCCGTCGTCGTCGTGCCGGCCCGCAGCGAGCTGCGCCCGCGGGTCGACTCCGCCCGGGTGCCCGTGCGCATCCCTCGCGGGGCGGACGAGCGAGGTGGCGCTGTCCGACCACGTCCTCACGCGCGCCGGCACGACCCCGGTGGTCGCCGACGCCGCGACGCTCAACGCGGGCACCGGGCTCGACTCCGCCCAGGCGGGCGACTCGGGCCGGAGCCTGTCGGTGACCCCCAGCCGCGGGGTTCACGGGCCAGACCTCGCTCACGCTCGCCGTGGCCGACGGCACCGGCTCCGACGCGCTCAGCTCGACGATCACCCCTGCCGGTCCTGGTGGTCTCGACGACGAACACCCCTCCCGTGATCACCCCCACGGAGGTGGCGGTCGCCCCCGGCGAGCCGGCCGTGACCGCGGACCTGGCCGCCATGACCCGCGACGCCGACTCCGACCCCTCGTCTTCACCGCCGGGGCCGCCCCGGAGGGCTTTCAGCACTCGGTGTCGGGCTCGACCCTGTCCGTCAGCGCCGCCGACGACGCCGTGCCCGGCACCGCGGGCTCGCTGGAGGTGCGCGTGGAGGACGGCGCCAACGCGGCGGTCACGGCGACCCTCGTTCCCCTGCGGGTGGTCGCTCCACCCGCCCCCGCATGACGGCCGCCCCCTGACGACCCTCGTCTCCGACGGCTCCCCCGTGAGCGTGGACGTGGCGACGCTGGTGACCAACCCCTTCCCGGGCCGGCCCATCACCCTGAGCCGGGAGCCGCAGGTGACCAGGGGTCGGGCGGCGTCACCGCCGCCGGCACGACCCCTGACCATCGCCCCCGAGTCCGGCTTCACCGGGCGCCTGGTGGTCTCCTACGAGGCCCTCGACGCCACCGGCAGCGCCTCGCGCGCCGTCGTGGGCACGGTGACGGTGACCGTGGCCTCCCGCCCGACGCCCCCCACCGGGCGTGCGCGCCCTCGGGGGCCTCGGCCATGGCCGTGTCCTGGAGCCCGGGGCCGACCACGGCCCCCATCACCTCCTACATCGTGACCGAGACCGGCGGCGCGGGGACCTGACCTGCATCGGCCTCCCTGCCGGGGCCGACGGGCTGGCGACGGGCGGGACCTACCTTCCGGGTCGTGGCTGTCAACGGGCGGGCTGCTCGGCGCCCTCGGCGCCCCTCGGCGCCCACGGCGCTGGAGGCGACCCCGGACGCCCCTCGTCGTGACCCCGACCCGAACGGGCGGGCCCGACGACGTGGAGCGCGGTGGCGGTCGAGGGGCGACCGTCACCTACGAGGCCCAGCTGCTCAGGGACGGGCAGGCGGTGAACTCCTACACGGGCCGGCGACCGAGGCGTCCTTCGGCAATGCGGAGCCCGGCGGCTACACGGTGGCGTGCGCGCCCTCGTCGAGGGCGGCGGGGCCTCGCCGTGAGCACGGCGGGCCTGAACGTTCGGCGCCCCCTGGCGTCCCCCGGTACGCCGTCGATCCAGTACGACGGCTCCGCCCTGCGCATCAGCTGGAGCCCCGCCTCCCGCCAACGGCGCCGCGGTCACCCTACGCCGTGTCCGTGACCGGCTCGGTCAACCGCAGCCAGACCACCTCCGACACCTCCCTGACCGTGCCGGCGGGGGGCCTGGGCGCCGGCAGTCACTCCGTGTCGGTGACGGTCACCCCCTCCAACGCGGCGGGCAGCGGGACGGCCTCGTCCGGCTCCCACGAATTCACCGTCACCGGCAAGCCCCTGCCGCCCTCCACGCCCGGGGCCGAGGCCACCGGCGTCAACGGCCAGATCAAGGTGACGAGCCGCTCGACGCCGGTGGGCGGCAACGGCTGGTCCGCGGACGACCTCGACATCGAGTACCGGGTCGTCTCCGGCGGGGACGTGGTGCAGGACTGGACCTCGGAGAGGACCTTCTCCGACCTGACCGACGGCGCGCCCTACACGGTGCAGGCCCGCGCCGTGGACGAGGACGGGGACGACGCCGCCTCCGACCCGGTCTCCTCCGGGACCGTGACGCCCTACGGCCCGCCCTCGGAGCCCAGCGTCAGCTGCTCCGCGCAGGGCGGGGGCGTCAGCTGCACCTGGACGGCCGGGGCCACCGGCGGACGGCCCACCACCTACCAGGGCGACACCTCGCGCAATGAGCACGCCCCGCAGGTCGAGGCCTCGGGCACGAGGTCCTTCTCCCCGGGCGCCGGGAACAAGGTCACCTGGTCCGTGCGGGCGCGCAACGACGCCGGGCAGACCTCGGACTGGGAGTGCTCCAGGCGACGGTCGGGCCCCGCGTCGCCGTCGGCACCGAGAAGAGCTTCCCGATCATCACCGACATCGACGAGGCCCCTGAGGCCCGCTGCACCCAGCAGGACGTCGACGACACCGGCTGGCCGCCCTCCGTCTGCCGCCGCCTGGTCATCGACGCCTCCGGCTTCAACCCGGACTCCACCGTGCAGTGCGGCTACCGCTACTCCGAGCCGGGGGGCGGCTCCTGGCACGAGGAGTCCTTCACGGTGGACTCCGACGGCGCCGCCCGCCACCGCTTCCCGCACCGGGTCGACGTCGGCCACGTATCGCCGTCGTACTCGATCACCTGCACGCAGCAATAGAGCTGTTGCACGGCGCGCCGGCCCCCATCCGCCCCTCGCCCATTCGTCCCTGCGGCCCCTGAGCCGTCCCAACGACCGGAAGGACCATCCGCCATGGCTCTGACCGAGGAGCACGCGACCTGGTTCGCCAAGACCTTCACCATGATCGTCGAGAACGTCGCCAAGGCGCTGCTGGGCAGGAGGAGGTCATCCGGCTGGCGCTGACGGCCATGCTGGCCGAGGGGCATCTGCTGCTGAGGACGCGCGGGAACGGGCAAGACGGCGCTGGCCCGGGCGCTGGCGGCCAGCGTGCAGGGCACGCACTCGCGCATCCAGTTCACCCCGGACCTGCTTCCCAGCGACATCACCCGGGTGACCGTGTTCGATCAGAAGACCGGGTCGTGGAGTTCCACCCCGGACCCGTTTCGCCTCCGTGGTCCTGGCCGATGAGATCAACCGGGCCAGTCCCAAGACGCAGTCGGCGCTGCTGGAGGTCATGGAGGAGTCCAAGGTGACCGTCGACGGCGTGCGCCACGAGGCCGGACGCCCTTCATGGTCATCGCCACCCAGAACCCGGTGGAGCAGGCCGGCACCTACCGGCTGCCCGAGGCCCAGCTCGACCGCTTCCTCATGAAGACCTCCGTCGGCTACCCGGACCGCGCCGCCCTGACCCGGATACTGGGCGGCTCGGCCAAGCCGGACCGCTCGGCCGGCCTGTCCGCCGTCATCACCTCCGACGCCGTGTCCTCCATGGCGGGGCTCGCCGCCGGCAACCACGTGGAGGCCTCGGTGCTGGACTACATCGGCGCCCTGGTCGAGGCCACCCGCGACTCCCCCGACACGCGCCTGGGGGTGTCCACCCGCGGCGCCATCGCCATGACCCGGGCGGTGCGGGTGTGGGCGGCCGCGCAGGGGCGCACCTACGTCCTGCCCGACGACGTCAAGGAGCTCGCCGAGGTGGTCTGGGCCCACCGCCTGGTCATGGACCCCGACGCCGAGTTCACCGGCGCCACCGCCCGCGGCGTCATCACCCGCGCCCTGGCCGACGTGCAGGCCCTCGTGGCCCGGGCCCGGACGACCGGGCGCGTCCTCATGACCGCCGACCCGATCGGTACGGCGGGCACGACCGGTCGGCCCGGATCGTCCGGGTCGCCGGGATCGCCCGGCACGGCCGACCGGCCTGCCCCCGGCCACCGGCACCGCCCGAGCATCTCGCTGCGCCGCCCCTCCTGCGCGCCGTCGAGCTGCTCGCCTCCGCGGCGCGCCGGAGGGCGCGGACCCTGGTGCGCCGGGCGCGCGACCGGCTGTCGGTGGTGACCCGCACCGATGGCTCTGCCTGGTCCTGCTCGCCCTGTCCGCGTGGGCGGCCGCCCGCCTGGGCTGGCAGGGAGGCCCGCGCGGGGCCGGGGTCCTCGTCCTCGTCGTCGTCACGGCCGGGCCTGTGGCTCATCCCGCGGCGCGCCCACGCGGTGACCCACGAGCTGCTCGAGCCGCGCGTGACCGTGGGCGACGACGCCGTCATCCACGTGCGGGTCGCCAACCCGACCGCCCGCACCCTCCTGCCCGTGCGCATGGAGATGCCGGTGGGCCCTCGTCGAGGCCGTCTTCGCCGTGCCCACCCTGGCGCCGGGCGCCGTCGACGAGCGCGGCTTCGTGCTGCCGACCTCCCGGCGCGGCATCGTCACCGTCGGGCCCGTCGTCTCGGTCGCCTCCCGACCCGGTGGGCTGGTGCGCCTGACCCGCGAGCGCACCGAGCCCCAGGAGGTGCAGATCCACCCGCGCACCATCCGCCTGGGCTCGGTCCTCAGCGGCCTCATGCGCGACGTCGAGGGCGCCGTCACCCAGGAGCTGTCCAGCTCCGACGTCGCCTTCCACGCCCTGCGCGACTACGTCCCCGGCGACGACCGCCGCAACGTCCACTGGCGCTCCACGGCCCGCACCGGGCGCCTCATGGTGCGCCAGTTCGAGGAGACGCACCGCTCCAGCCTCCTGGTGCTCCTGGACACCCGGGCCGGGGACTACGAGAACGAGGAGGACTTCGAGACGGCCGTGTCCGTGGCCTGCTCGCTGACGCTGGACGCCATCGGCACGCCCGCGAGGTCGCCCTGGTCACCGAGGAGGAGTCCCTGCCCACGGCCTCGGCGGCCCGGCTGCTGGACGCCTCGTGCGCCATCGAGCCGACCGGCGCCCTGGGCCTGGACGAGCTGGCCCGCCGGGCCACCACCCACCACCCGGAGGCCTCGGTGCTGCTGGCGGTCACCGGGCAGCTGTGCCCGGACGGGGTCCTGGGGCGCGTGCGCACGATCACCCCTCCGACACCGTCGCGGCGGCCCTGCGCGCCGGGTCGAACCCCTCGGGCCGGCGGGCCGTGGGGTCCCTGGTGCGCTTCGACCTGGACCGGTTGGAGACCCTGCCGCTGGTCATGAGGAGGTTCGCGTGAGCGCCGCGGCCGGCGCCGCGGCGCCCCCGCGTCGCTGCGCCCGCCGGGGCGCGGGGGCGGCGGCGCTCGACCTGGCCCTCGTCGTGGGCCTGGAGCTGGTCGCCTGCGCGCTGTTCGTCCCCGCCTTCGGGCCGGCGGTCGGGGCGGGGCGGCGGCCGGGGCGTGCGCGAGCGCCGTCGTCGGGGCCGTGGGGCGCCGGCGGCGTCTGAGCGCCCTGCCCGTGCTGGCGCTGGCCGCCGTCGTCCACCTGGGGTCGCCCTGGGTCCTGCCCGACACCGGGCGGGGGCGGGGCGGTGCGGGCCGTTCTGAGGGCGACGGTGACCGTGGCGCGACGCCCTGACCCTGCCCCTGCCGTTGAGCGCCTTCCCCACCATGAGCGTCCTGCCGTGGCTGACCGGTCTGGCGGGGCGGCGCTGGCCGTGCGCGCCCCTGCTGGACGGGCGGGTGCACGCGGCCGGGCTGGCCGTCGTCAGCCAGGCGCTCGTGGCCCTGGCCTGGGGGCGCCGGCGGCCCCTGGCGCCCCGGGCGATCGGGGCGGGCCTGACCTGCGGGGTGCTGCTGTGGGCGCTGGCCTCCCAGCGCGGGCGCCGCTCGCGCGTGGCCGAGGTCCTGGCCGGCTCGGACGCGGGCCTGAGGCGCGGCGCCCGCCTCAGGGGCCGTGCGCGCCGTCGCCGTGCTGGCCGCGGCGGGGACGGCGGCGGCCGCGCTCACCCCGGCGCCCGCCCAGGACCGCGTGGTGCTGCGGACCCTCCTGGCGCCGCCGGTCGATCTGACCCAGTACGCCACCCCCTGTCCCTGGTGCGCGCCCTGGAGACCGAGTTCGCCTCGACCACCCTCATGACGGTGTCCGGCGTCGGCGAGGACGGCCGCGTGCGCATTGCGGCCCTCGACGCCTACGACGGCTGAGCGCGCGCATCGACCAGGGCGACAGCTCGCGCTTCCAGCGGGTGGGGGCGGACACGCCGCTGACCGGGGCGGGGACGCACTCGCCGCAGGCCCGCGAGGTGGTCGTGCGCTCGCGGACTACGGCTTCGCCTGGGTCCCCACGGTCTCCGACGCGCTGTCGATCGCCGTGTCGGGCCCGCGCGCCGAGATCGTCTCCGACAGCCTCCACTACGACATGTCCTCCGCCACGGGCATCGCCACGGCGGGGCTGACCGGCGGGACGTGCTGACCGAGCAGGTCGTCGTGCCTCTCGCGCCCTCCGACGCCGACCTGGCGCTGCTGGGCACGGGAGCCCGCGGCTGGGCGCCGTCGTCAATGTGCCGCCGTCGGTGGAGGCGCTGGCCCGCTCGATCGTGGACACCACCTCCGAGCCGGTCGCCCAGATCCGCCTCCTCCAGCAGGCGCTGCGGGCCGCTACTACTCCGACGGCAGCGACCAGCTCCTCGCCGCCCGGTCACGGGACGGCGCGGATGGCGCAGATGGTGAGGCCGGCGAGCTCGTGGGCGACGACGAGCAGTACTCCGTCCTCATGATGCTGCTGTGCCGCTCGCTGGGCATTCCGGCCCGGGTCGTCGCGGGCTTCAAGCCGGCCACGGACGGCGACGCGTCCACCGTCACCGGCCAGGACATCAGCGCCTGGGTGGAGGTCGACTTCCGGCAGGCCGGGCTGGGTGGCGGTGGATGTGACCCCGACCGCGACCACGTGCCCCAGCAGCAGAACACCCAGAAGGTCTCCAACCTCGAGCCGCGCGTGCTCCAGCCGCCGCTGCCCTCCAGCACCCGGCGGAGCTGCCGCCCGCCCACGACGACGGGCACGGGAACTCCCCGGACGACAGGGACGCCGGCGTCGATCTGCGCCTCGTCCTGGCCGTGGTCGGGGGCCTGCTGGCGCTCGTGGCGCCGGTGGTGACGATCCTGGCGCTCAAGGCGCTGCGACGACGACGGCGCGCCGCGGATCCGGGCCCGATCGCGCGGCGGGCGCCTGGGACGAGGTGGTCGATCGCGCCGGGACCTGGGGTCGGCGCCGCCGGCCGGGCGACTCGCCGGGAGGAGGCCGGGTCCTCGCCCCGGCTTTCCCCACCGCCGATCTGCGCCGCTTCGCCCGGGCGGTCGACGCCCAGATCTTCGGGGCCGGCGAGCCGAGCCCGAGTGCCGTTGACGGGCTCTGGGAGTCGGCCGATGCAATGATGAGGGCCATGAGCACCGGTCGGTCCGCCCGCGGCGCCTTCATTGCACGCTTGTCGACGCACTCTGCGCCGGCTTCCCAGACAACGCACCGCCCGCCGCTTCCGGCGGCGACTCGTCCGCGGCGGTCGTACAAGGAGAAGGAACCCTGTGACCTCACGCATGTCTGCACCGCTCCCCCGGTCCTGACTGACCCCGGCCCCCGTGGGCGACCGCGTCATCGCGGCGCGATCGACCTGGTGGCCTGCGGACTCGTGGTGGCGGCCCTCGGCCTCTCATCGGCCTGTTCGTGGACCTCGACGGTGCTCGCGTGGGCGATCGCCGTCTCATTGTGCGTGCCCGCGAGATCGCCCTGGCCGTCACGGGCTGGAGCCCAGGCGGGCGGCTGCGCGGGTGAGGCTGGTGGACGTCGAGACCGGCGGGCCGCCCGGGGCGCCTCCTGCCGCACCCTCGACCTGCTGCTCATCACCGTCGTGCCGACCTTCGGCCTGGGCGCGGTGGTGCTCCTGCACCGGCGGCGCGACCCCACGTCGGGGCTATCACGACCGCGTGGCGAGCCTGCGGGCCGTGACCGCGCGCGGGGCGCGGCGGCGTCCGACCCGTCCGCGCAGCCGGGGTGGGACGGGCGGGACACGGAGACTGGCTCGCCCATGTTCTTCCGCCCGGGCGAGTCCCCGGAGGCGGGCGGCCGGGGGACGACCTCGACACCTCCGCCATGGGCTCGTCCTCCGACGACGCCTCCCAGGCCCTCATCGACTCGCGTGCTCTGGGCGGCGGTGCCCACGCACCTGGACCCGCCGACGTCGGACGACCTGGCGGTCCTGCCCCGAGGCGGCGCCGGTCCGGCGGGGACTGGGTCCCGGCGCCGGGCCGGGAGGGCTCTAGGGCCCGGACCCGGGCGGACGGGCGGGTCCTCGGCGCCCTCGGGACCGGTGGCGTCGACGGCGATCCGGTGGGCCCTACCGGGCCTGCGGACTGAGTGCAGGCACGGGGTCGTACAGGGGCTCGGACCCATTGCGCCCAGGGCGTACGGGCCCTCCGGCGCACCGGACCACCGGCGCACGACTGGACCCCCGGAGTCGCCGGGCACCCGGAGCCTCCAGCGCCCAGGGCCACCAGCGCACCGGGACCTCCGGTGCGTTCTGCCGGTCCCCCGAGACCGCCAGTGCACCCAGGGCCCCAGCGCCCCAGAACCTCCAGCGCACCCAGGGCCGCCAGCGCCCAGAACCTCCAGCGCACCCGGGGCCGCCAGCGCGCCCGGAACCGGGGACCCCAGCGCAGGCCACCTCCGGTCTCGACACCCTCGCCATCCCCCAGTCCGCCCCTGCTCCGCCGCTGCCGCCTCCGCGCCCCGACCGGCTGGATCCGCCCAGGCGTCCGCGGACGACACGATGGTCCTGGACGCGCCCGACACCCGCACCCGCCGTCGGACGGCGCCGCACCGGCGCCGCACCGATGAGCAGACCATCGTCCTCGTGCCGGACACGGGCGGGAGTCGATCCGCTGCCCGAGGCCCACGGTGGTGGCCGCGACCCAGAACATCTCCGCCTACCCCCAGGCCCGCAGCGCGAGCATCTTTCGATCCCAGCCGGTCGGTGTCCAAGACGCACGCCCTGCTGGTGCCGGTGCCCGGCGGGTGTGGGTGACCGACCTGCACTCGACCAACGGCACCGGATCGAGTCGAACGGCGCCGTGACCGCCCTCGTGCCCGAGAAGGAGGAGGCGGCGATGCCCGGATCGAAGGTGGTCTTCGGCAACGCCGTCTACCGGGTCTCCGTTTCCGAGCCCTGACGGGTGACGGGCGGGGCCTGTCGTGTTCGCGCGCCCGATCGCGCGCCCGCCCTCCCCGCCGGCGGCGCACCCGCCTATGACCGGCGCGCGGCTGCTTCAGCCGGGACCGTACTCCCGCCGGTGGCGCACCCGCTCCCACCGATCCCGCGGACGCACTGCGGAGCCCCTTTCCTCAACGACCCTTCGCTCATCGCGCAGAGGGGCGGACGAGAGAAGGTTATTCAGCGGCTCTGGTGCTCTTTATTCGGACCATTCATGTGCGGTTGGACCACGGTGGTCCGACCGTCGTTTTCGGGGCGGAATGCGCATCTCGGCGTCCGGTGCCCGGCGGCGCCGGGCGCCGCGGTCAGCGAGATCGTCGGGTGATCCGAGCACGTCACTAACCCGCGAGCACGTCTGCCAGAGTGACGTGCTCGCGGGTTGCGACGTGCTCACGAGTCGACTCCGCGTCACGGCATGCGAGACGCCGTCCCACCATGCGGGATGCGCTATCGAGGCGAAGCGGGACGGGGCGCCGCCCCACCCTCCGCGGGCCGCCCCTCGGCGCCCGGCCCGCCGATCCCGCTGCGCCCGACCGACCCCCGACGCACCCGGAGGCGACCCGAGCAGACCGTCACCAACGACCTTCACGCTCCACGTCTTCAAAACCACCCCTGAATAACCTTCGAGGTCATGGTGAGACGCGTGGGGCTCCTGCTGGCTGGCGAGGATGTGTCCGAACTCTGTTGCAAGGCGTCTCAGGCCAGGATCGGCCGCGGAAGAAGCGCGAATATCAACGATTCTCTTCCGCACCCCGATGGAATCCAGGCCTTTGCAACAGATTTGGACAACTGGCGCCACCGCGGACCTCTCCCGGGAGCGGCTGGAGTGGCTCCGCCTGACCGGAAGATTATTCATAGAGGCGGTGATGCGGGTGCGGGCGGCGGAACCGCCCCGCCGTCGCCCAGTTCGTCTCCGCTGACGCCGACGCCCAGTCCGTCACCGACGACCAGCCCCGGCCGGGATCCGGCCGTCCCGGTCCCGGGCCCGTGAGACCGCCTGAGGGCGGACAGCCGGATCTCAGCCCGGCCCCCGCCCCTGCGGACCGACGCGAACGAGCGCACCAGAGCCTCCTGCCGCCCCGGAGTCGGCGCAGAGCCCGGCGAAGATCCTGGACGACGGCATTGACGTTCTCAAGCCGACTTCCGGCCGGCCTGGCTCATGCGAGCCCAGCGACGCGATCCCACTCACCTCGCGCCGTGCGAGCCCAGCGCGACAAAATCCGGCTGCGCTCGATCCGCGCGAGCCCACCTGGCGCAATGCGAGCCCAGGTGACATCGCCAAAGCGACTCCCCGGGCGCCCTCGGCGCAGACTCCCGGTTAAGCCCCTTGGCGTGGTACTCGAGTCAAACCCCTTGGTGTGGCGTTCTTGCAGGTCAGGTGGTGATGGCGGCGCGCAGGGCGGTCCGGGTCGGGGACGGTCAGGGAGGGTGGTGACGCAGCTGCACGCGGGCTGGGACATCCTCCGTCCGTCTGGACCGCGTAGACCTCGATGCACGTGGAGCCGGGCTGGGCGGCGATCGTGGCGCTGGGCTTCGTCGTCGGCTCCAGGTCCTCGTCCTCCTGACCGGCGACGTCGGAGCGGTGAGGTAGATGCCCCGCCAGCCGTCCTGCGGGGACAGCCAGGTGAAGGAGACCGTCCCGTCGCCCAGGCGCTCGCCGACGACGGTGCGCGGCTGGGGGATGACGGCCCCCAGGGGATCCGAGCCGCCCGGCGCGAGGGTCGCGAAGGTCGCCCTCGGGCGGGCCTCGTCCGCTCCCTGCGACAGCAGGACGGCGCCGATGACGACCGCCGCCACGACCACCGCCGCGATCGTGCCGACGAGCACGAGGGTTCCACCGCCTCCCTGGTCGGGTTCCCGGTGGAGGACCAGGTCGAGCGGGCGGCGTCGGCCTGGACGGCACCTGCGCATCGACGCGGCTGAACACGCCGATACGGGTGGCGGAGTCGTCGTCGGACCCGTCCTCCGCCACGGCCCCGGTGGCGGGCAGCGAGTCGGAGTAGAGGTCGACCGCCGTGATGGGCAGGCCGAGCTCGCTCTCCACCTGCTGGAGGGCGCGGGCGAAGGCGAGCACGGTGCGATAGCGCCGGGACAGGTCCTTGTCCATCGCAATGCTCAGGACCCGGAAGAGGGAGGCGGCGCCTCGGGCCGGCCCAGCGGCGGCACGGGGTCCTTGACGATCCTGCGGGCCAGGTCGAAGACGGACTCGGCGGATCCGGGGGCCTCGAAGGGGCTGTGCCCGGCGAGCATCGCGTAGGTCGTGGCGGCCAGGGCGTAGATGTCGGTGGTCGGCTCCGCGTGCCGGGAGCCGACGAGCTGCTCGGGCGGCGCCCAGGGCACGCTCATCCCCCGCAGCTCGTCGGGGGACTCGGCGGGGCCGCGCATGGCGGAGATGCCGAAGTCCGACAGGACAGGGGCGCTGATAGGAGGTGAACAGGATATTGGCCGGTTTGATGTCCCGGTGGATGATGCCCACGCGGTGGGCGGATTCGACAGCGCCGGCGATCCCTGATAGCCGTGTCGAGGCGTCCCCCGACCGACAGGGGCGCGCGCCACCCTCATCTCCAGCTGCGGGGGCGGGCGGTACTCCATGACGATGAAGGGCGCCCCCCTCGGAGACGCCGGCGCCGTAGATGGACAGGATCGCCGGGTGCGAGGAGACCTTCGCCATGAGATTCGCCTCGTGCTCGAAGCGGCTCGTGGCGCTGACGGCGACGTCGTGCATGACCTTGACGGCGACCTCGCGCCGGGGCATGTGCTGCTCGTAGAGGTAGACGCGGGAGTAGCCGCCCGACCCCAGGGCCCGCAGGAAGGTGAATCCGGGATGACCGGGGCGCGGGAGGCCGCCCCGATGTCACGGAAGGTCCTCCATGGCCAGCGACTGGCCGTCGCCGAGGTCGAGGACGTCGCCGGCGCGCAGCAGGACCGGCTCGGAGGAGGGATCTTGCGGGCGGGCTCGCCCTCGCGCAGCAGGAGGGTGCCGTTGCTCTCGGAGAGGTTGCGCGCCAGCACGGACCACTCGTCGAGCTCGATGAGCAGGTGGTTGCGGGAGACGAGCTGCTCGGGGCTCGGCACGGTCAGGACCGCCGGGCGGAGTCCCCCAGGGCCGCGGACCTCGGAGGGGGCCAGGGCGCGCCCGACCAGGACCGGGCGGTCCAGCTCGACGACCTCGCCCGTGGAGGTCCGCACCCGGCCCAGCGGCGGGCAGATGATCACCCGGGCGGGCTGGCCAGGGCCCTGCCGCACTCGCGGCACCTGACGTAGTTCGTGGGGTTGGCGAGCCCTCGGGCAGATGGCGGACAGGGCGGTGCGGGGGCGGTGGGCGACTTCTTGGGCGCGTCGATGACGGGCCGGTCGGATCGGTCGGATCCGGGCTCCGGAGCCCGTCAGGGTCTGTCCGAGCTCGTTGACGAGCTCGGCAGGGAGCTCGGCGACGGTCCAGCCGTCGTGGTCTCCGGCGCGCGGGACGCGAGTCGGCGTCCACGAGCTGCGGCTCGTCGCCCGTGGAGCCCCGGCCAGCCGCGTCGGTCGTCGTCGGGTCGTCGTCGCCGGTCCCGGCGGGCGACGACGAGCTCGGCGAGCGGGTGATCGACGTCGGCGATGATCTGGGGGGTCGAGGCGGGTCCTCCACCGAGCTCGGGATGTCCGTGGGCACGATGATCCCGGAGACCGGGGTCGGGTCATCGTCGGCGAAGGCGGCGGAGGCGGCCGACGGCGCGGCTCCTCCTCCGGCTCGGCGGGCGGCGCGGCGTGCCGGTGGCAGGAACAGCGGCCCGGACAGGGCGGAGACCGGCCCGGACGGGGCGGTCGACGACGCAGCGGGCAGCGCGGCGTGCCGGGGCGACGGCCCGAGCAGGGCGGCGGCGGGCGCGGGCTCGTCGGCGGAGGCCAGCCGAGACGGGCAGAGGCGGAGGGGACGGAGAAGACGTCGTCAGTCGGCCGAGGGACCGAGGATGCGGACACGGGTGAGACGACGGGGCGGGCGGACCGGCGGGCCCGGCGGGCGACGTCGTCGGCCGAGGGAGCCGAGGAGCGGATGCGGGCGGGGGCCGCGTCGGCGGCGGAGGCGGCGGAGTGGGCGGACGGGCCGCCCGCGACGTCATCGGCCGATTCGGCGGACCGCGCGGATTCCTCCTCCGGACCCGCGTCCGCGGGCGGCGCAGCGTGCCAGGGGCGCGAAGGGCGGCGGCGCGAGAGGGGCGAGGGCGCGGAAAGGACGATGGCGCGAAGGGCGCGGAGGCTGCCGAGGGCGCCGACGGCGCAGACTCGCTCGGTCGAAGCCGCCGAGATGGGCGAGGGCGCCGAGGCGGCGGAGGCGACCGGGGACGTGGCGAGGCCGGGGCGGGAAGAGGGTCAGCGGCACGGAGAGGGCTGGGGCGCCGAGGGCGCGGAGAGGCCGGGGCGCGGGCTCGTCGGCGGAGGCCGCCGAGACGGGCGAGGCGAGGGGACGGAGAAGACGTCGTCGTCGGTCGAGGGGACCGAGGATGCGGACACAGGTGAGACGACGGGGCGGGCGGACCGGCGGGCCGGCAGGGGCGACGTCGTCGGCCGAGGGAGCCGAGGAGCGGATGCGGGCGGGCCGCGTCGGCGGCGGAGGCGGCGGAGTGGGCGGACGGGCCGCCCGCGACGTCATCCAGCCGATTCGGCGGAAGTGGCGGACCCGCCGACCGGACCCTCCGGTTCAGCCGGTTCGGCCGCCTCACCCCGTTCGACCGCTGCAGCCGCCGCGAGCGCCTCAGCCGCCCGGGCCTGTGCGAGCGCCTCGGCGTCTTCGGCCTGCGCGATCGCCCTGGGCGACCCGCGCGGCCTCGCGCCCTCCTCGACCCGGTGCGACCTCCTCGGCCTCTCAGCCCGCGCGGCCTCCTCGGCCTCTTCGGCCTGCCGCGCGCCTCCTCGGCCTCTTCGGCCTGCCGCGCGGCCTCCTCGGCCTCTTTCGGCCTGCCGCGCGGCCTCCTCGATCTGCGCGGCCGCCGCGACCATGGCGGCCAGTGCGGCCGCCGCCGCGCCTCGGCATCCTCCTCGACCACCGTGAGCACCGCGGCCTCGGCGGAACCGGCGAAGGCGGCGGAGTCGGCCGAGGCGGACGGGAGGGCCGACTCCGGCCGCGAGCCGGGCCGACGCTCAGGTGGACGGCGGAGGCGGGGAGCACGGCGTCGCGCACCGGATGCAGGCGCGCCTGCGCGGGATCGGCGGCGCCCGGGCGTACAGCGCGAGCGATTCAGCGGAGAGCGACGCGGCACTCGTACCAGGTCACCACGCCCTCGGCGTCGATGCGCACGCCGTCGACCTCGGCGACGACCCGCCGCGCAGCGCTCAGGTGGACGCGGTCGCGGCCGAGGATCACCAGGGCCGAAAGTCGGGGATGCGCGCCAGGCGCCCGCCCGCGCCCATGACGGGGTGTCGAGCACCGAGGCGAGGCTCACGCCGTCGGTGAATCTGCTCCCACAGATCCTCGTCCAGGGTGCCGGGCGCCTCCGGCGACAGGAGGATCGCTCCGTGCGGGGCGACGACGAGGATCAGTCCCCCACCGCCCATCGCGCCTGACGGGTACTCATCCGCTGATCGGCCACTGGCCCTCCTCGGCTCCCGGCCCGGACGTGTGCGCCAGGGTCATCGCAGTTCGTGCTCTCACCGAATACTGCACTCGGCCCTGCCCGAAGTATACCGTCGACCCCGGGCCACGAGCTCGCCGCGACCGGGTACTAGTTCCAGAGTGGCCCACCTCGACCACGAAGGTCGGTTCGTCGAGCGCAGGTCGGTGAGTGACTCCCCGACAGCGTCGGCTCCAGCAGCGCGTGGGTCTTGGACAGGGTCGTCTCCTCAGGCAGGGACCGCCAGCCGCTGGGCGCCGTCGAGCTCAGGGCGGCGCCTCGGGGTCGCGCCCAGGGACCGTCGGCGCGCGCAGCGAGGGCGGCCCTCGATGACCAGCGTGTGGCTCGCCCGCGAGCGCGTCGAGACCACCGAGGGTCGTCGATACGCGGTCGAACCACGTGGTCTCCCACCCGGCTCGGCACCCGCCGTCCTGGCCACCAGTGATCAGGGGGCCGCGCCGAGGGTGTGCCAGGGAGGCGATGAGGAGGAGCCGGCGCGCTGAGGGCCGCCCGTCCGGGGAGCCGGGGGCGGGGCGGTGCGGCGGAGTCTGGTTCGCACACCGCCCCGCCGGGGCGGCCCCGGTCAGGCCTGGCTGACGACGCACGAGGATCACTCCCGCCCGGCGCCGACCCACGCCCGCCGGGGCGCAGGGACCAGGGCGCAGACGGCGCAGACGAGTGAGGCATTGATCATTCCGCCCAGCAGGCGCTGGGAGACCGTCGCGGGGACCGACGCGTGGGGGAGCACAGCGGCAGCATAGAATATGCGCAGATCCACAATCGAAATCCGTATTCGCTTATATGAAGCCCACGAGGAGATCACGGATGCAGATCGCTGCATATCCGCCGTCGGAGCAGTGGCTCACGATTCCCGAGTTCCCGCCCCCCGGTTGGGAGCGCGAGCGGGCCCGCCGTCAGAGCCTCCGCCTGGGGCTGCACACCCCCGACCGGAGGGCCGAGCTGGAGCGGCTGCTCCGGGAGGTGCAGCGGATGGACCGGCCGTCGGCGCTGGCCCGGCTGCTGTACCTGGGCGATGACGCGCAGAGCCTGTTCGCCGTCGACATCGTCCTGGTCATCGCGCACGACGACGGGACCAAGGCCGCCCGCCACTGGGCCCAGCAGCAGCTCCTCAGGAGGATCCGGCCCGGTCCAGCCCGTCAGGCTGCGCCCCTCCCCCGATATAGCGGGCTTCTGGGGCCGGGCCGACGGCGAGGCGGTGGGCACGATCTCCCACCCCGGCGTCGTCGTCGTGCTGCGCAAGGCGGGACTGCCCACCGTCGCCGTCGACATCGTCATGCGAAGGTCTGGGCGGCGCGGCCCGCCGAGGTCGTCCCCCGGATCGACGAGATCGCCGCCCTGGCGCGGGGTCGCCCCGGCCGGTCGCGCCCCGATGCCGCCGCAGGGCTTCATCTGAGTCGCCCGGGCCGCCCTGGTCGCCCCAGCCGCCCGGGCTCGGGGGCGGGCCCGGCATCCGAGACGCGCCGGGTGGAAGGTGCAATGATTCGCCGTGGACACATAGGCCATGGCGCGCCTCATCGATCTTGGAGACCCACATGACACCTCCCCGCCTCCGCCCGCCCTCCCTGCCCCTGGCCCCGCCCGCGCCTCCTTCCACGCCGTCGACGACGGCGGTGGCGCAATGTCTTCCTCACGGCCGCCGTCGGCCTGCTGCCCCTGGTCGCCTTCTTCGTCCTCATGGGGTCTTCGAGGTCAAGACCCACTGGTGCGCGCTCATCTGCTGGCGGCCTCGGCCCTCATCGCCGTCCTGGTCTTCGGCATGCCGGCGCCGATGGCCGTCCTGAGCGGCGCCCAGGGCCTGGCCATGGGCTTCGTGCCCATCATCTACATCATCATCGCGGCGGTGTGGCTGTACAACTCACCGAGACCTCCGGGGCGCAGCCAGGACCTCAGGCCGTGTTCAACACCATCGGCAGGGGCGACCAGCGCGCCCAGGCCCTCATCGTCGCCTTCTGCTTCTGCGGCCTGCTGGAGGGGCTGGCGGGATTCGGCGCCCCGGTGGCGATCACCGGCGCCATGCTCGTGACCCTGGGCCTGCCCCGGTCAGGCTGGCCATCGCCACCATCGTGGGCAACGCCATCAATGTGGGCTTCGGCGCCATGGCGATCCCCGTGACCACCGCCGCGAACCTGGGCGGGGCCGGGCCCGTCGAGGTGGCCGCCGACATGGGGCGCCTGACCTGGATCCTGTGCCTGTTCATCACCCGCCCTGCTGCCGCTCATCCTCGACGGCGCGCGCGGCGTGCGCCAGCTGTGGCGCTGGCTGGTCGCCGGGGGCGCGGCGGCGCTGGGCCACTTCCTGACCCGGGGGCGTCCTACGAGCTGACCGCCGTCGTCGCCTCCCCTGCTGGGCCTGACCGCCCTGCTTCGTCTTCCTGCTGGTGTGGACGCCGGCCACGCCCGAGCACCGCACCGAGGTCGCCGCGGCGGACCGGCCCGACGGCAGGCGCGTGGCCCTGGCCCCTGCTGCCCTACGTGCTCGTCGTGGTCATCATCGCCGTCCACCAAGCTGTGGCGGATCGGCTTCCGATCTGTCGACGCTGCTGTCGGGCACGGACATCAAGATCCGGTGGCCGGGCGTGTATGGCAGCCCTTCGCTCAACGCCGAGGGCGGGGCCTCGGCCTCGGCGAGTCTACACCCTCCAGACGCTGTCCAACCCGGGCACGTGGATCTTCCTGACGGCGGCCATCGTCGCCGTCGTCACGGCTCTGGTCTCCTCCGGCGGGCGCTTCCCCGCCTCCGTGGGCGCGATGTTCGCGGTCCTGCCCCGCACGGTCCACGCCCTGCGCTGGTCGATCCTGACCATCGCCACCGTCATCGGCCCTGGCCTACGTCATGAACTTCTCGGGCCAGACCACCGCGGTCGGCGCGGCCCTGGCGACGACGGGGCGGCCTCGCCTTCCTGTCGCCCGTCCTGGGGTGGATCGGCACCGCCGTGGCGGGCTCGGCCACGAGCGCGGGCGCCCTGTTCGCCAACCTGCAGGCCACGGCGGCGGCCGCGCGCACCTGGATCCGCGCTGCTGCTGGCCGCCAACACCATCGGCGGCGGGCTGGGCAAGATCGTCTCGCCGCAGAACCTGGCGATCGCGGCCACCGCCGTCGACGCGGAGGGCGCCGACGCCGAGATCCTCAGGCGGGCGGCGCCGTTCTCCATCGGCCTGCTGCTGGCGCTGTGCGCTGGTCCTGGCCGCCTCCCAGGGCCTGCTGGGCCGCTGGTCCCGTCCCCTGAGCTGGGCGCGGCCCTGCCCGCCCGGGCTGCGGGCGGGCGGGGCTGATCGCGCGGCGCGCATGACGGATTGGCCCCTCCCGCTCTCCCGGGCCGCCGTCGTTTTCGCGCCGCGGCGCCGAAGGGCGGGGCGCGAGCCGGGAGGGACGGCGTGCCATATCGTGGCCGGTGCCATCGACTGACGCCCCGAGGAAGCAGCGTCAACCGTGCGCATCGCCCTGTTCGCGACGTGTCTGGCGGACACCATGTTCCCCAGGCCGCCCAGGCCACCGTCGCCATCCTGGAGCGCCTCGGCCACGAGGTCGTCCTCCCCGAGGCCAGACCTGCTGCGGCCAGATGCACGCCAACACCGGCTACTTCACGCAGGCGGCGGCCATCGTCCGCAATCATGTGCGGACCTTTCGAGCCGGTGCTCGACGGGCGAGTGGGACGCCATCGTCGTGCCCTCCGGGTCGTGCACCGGGGCCGCCCGCCACGAGCAGAGGCTCGTGGCCGAGCACGTGGGCGACGCCGCCCTGGCCCGGCGCGTGGAGGAGCTCAGCCGTCACACCCACGACATCTCCGAGCTCCTCATCGACGTCCTGGGCCTGACCGACGTCGGCGCCCACTTCCGCACACGGTCACCTACCACCCCACCTGCCACTCCATGCGCGTGGCCCACCTGGGGGACCGGCCCTACCGCCTGCTGCGCGCCGTCGAGGGGCTGACCCTGCTCGACCTGCCCGACGCGCTGGTGTGCTGCGGCTTCGGGGGCACCTCTCCATCAAGAACTCCGACACCTCCACCGCCATGGTCGCCGACAAGGCCGCCAACGTCATGTCCACCGGCGCGGAGGTGCTGTGCACCGGGGACTACTCGTGCCTGATGAACATCGGCGGCGCCCTGTCCTGGTCAACTCCGGCGTGCGCATCATGCACATCGCCGAGATCCTCGCATCCACCGAGGACGCCCCTTCGAGGGGCACGTCTCCTTCCAGCCCAGCAGGGAGTCGGTGAGGCTCTGATGACGCGCACGTTCCTCGGCACGCCCGCCCCCGCCCCGCAGGCCCGCACCGGCGGCTGGCGCACCGATGTCGACACCCCGGAGGACCCCTGCGCTGGGGGCACACCTTCCCCGAGGAGCGCCCCACAGGACCCTGGCCAACACCCAGATGCGGCGCAACCTGGGCCACGCCACGCGCACCATCCGGGCCGAGCGCGCCCAGCGCGTGGAGGAGATGCCCGACTGGGAGGACCTGCGCAGCGCCGCCGAGGCGGTCAAGTTCGAGGTGGCCTCGCGCCTGCCCGAGCTGCTCGAGCAGTTCGAGGCCAATGTGACCGCCCGCGGCGGCGTCGTCCACTGGGCCCGCGACGCCGCTGAGGCCAACCGGATCGTGACCTCGATCATCAGGGTCCAAGGGCGTGGACGACGTCGTCAAGATCAAGTCGATGGCCACCCAGGAGACCAACCTCAACGAGCACCTCAAGTCCGAGGGCATCACCGCCCACGAGACCGACCTGGCTGAGATGATCGTCCAGCTCGCCGACGACATGCCCTCCCACATCGTGGTGCCGGCCATCCACCGCAACCGCTCGGAGGTGCGCGGCATCTTCCTGGACCGCATGGGCGACGCCCCGCCGGACCTGTCCGACGACCCCTGCGAGCTGACCGCGGCGGCCTGCGCCCACCTGCGCAGGAAGTTCCTGCACGCCTCCGTGGCCGTCTCGGGCACGAACATGGGCGTGGCCGAGACCGGCACCGTGTCCGTCTTCGAGTCCGAGGGCAACGGGCGCATGTGCCTGACCCCTGCCCGACACCCTCATCACCCTCATGGGCATCGAGGCTCGTCCCCCGCTACCGGGACATCGAGATCTTCTCCCAGCTCCTGCGCGCAGCTCACCGGCGAGCGCATGAACCCCTACACCTCCATGTGGACGAGGGTGACCCCGGGCGACGGCCCCCGGGAGTTCCACCTCATCCTCATGGACAACGGGCGCACCAAGACCCTCGCCGACCCCATCGGGCGCCAGGCCCTGGCCTGCATCCGCTGCGGGTCGTGCATGAACATCTGCCCGGTCTACCAGCACACTGGCGGGCACGCCTACGGCTCGGTCCACCCCGGCCCCATCGGCTCGATCCTCACCCCGCAGCTGACCCAGGGGCTGGCCGACGACGACCCCTGTCCACACCCTGCCCTTCGCCTCCTCGCTGTGCGGGGCCTGCGCCGAGGTCTGCCCGGTCAAGATCGACATCCCCACCATCCTCATCCACCTGCGGGCCCGCTCCGTGGACGTCAAGCGGCGCCTGGTGCCGGACATGTGGGACGTGGCCGCGAACGCGTCCACGCCGGTCATGTCCAACCCGGCGCTGTGGGCGGCCGCCGCGCAGGGGGTCAGGGCGACCCGGGTCATCGGGCGCGACGGGCGCATCGGCGCCCTGCCCTTCCCGGCCTCCCTGTGGACCCGCACGCGCGACCTGCCGGTCGCCCCCGAGGAGTCCCTGCGGCAGTGGTGGCGCCGCACGCACCCCGACGGCATCACCCCGGCCGCGACGGTGGAGCGGCCCGCCGGGCGCTGAAGAACCAGGAGGAGAAGTGATGGACGCCAGACCGCCGTCCTCGCCCGCGCCCGCGACGCCATCTCCCGCTCCCAGCGGGGGCGGCCCGTGCGCGAGATCCCGCGCGACTACATCCGCGTCGGCGCCCACCCCCCGGGCTCCGAGCCGGTCGTGGCCGACATGGTGGAGAAGCTGGAGGACTACTCGGCCGACGTCGTCCTGGCCCCGGACGACGAGCAGATCCTCGACGCCGTGGACGAGCTGCTCGGCGGCGCGCATCGTCGTCGTCCCCTCCGGGCTGCCCGGAAGCCTGCAAGCGGGCCGCGGCCCGCCGCGGGCGCGTGGTGCGCGAGGACTCGCGCGAGGCGCCCATCCCGACCCTGAGCTGGACGAGGTCGACGCCGTGGTCACCTGCGCGCGCGGCGGTGTCCCTGTCGGGCACCATCATCCCGACGGCGAGCCCGACCAGGGGCGCCGGGCGATCACGCTGGTGCCCGACACCCACGTCGTCGTCCTGGAGCGCGAGGGCGATCATGCTCCACCGTCCCCAGGCCGTGGACGTCCTGGGGCGGAACCCGGCGCGCCCGACGACGTGGATCGCGGGTGGCTCGGCCACCAGCGACATCGAGCTGGTGCGCGTCAACGGCGTACGGCCCGCGCCATCTCGCGTCGTCATCGCCCACTGAGGCCGGCCCCGCGCCCGGAGGTCGGCCTGCCCGCCCCGCCGATCCCGGCCGGGCGGGCATGATAGACCATGGCCTGACGGCGCGCCGTCGCGCCAGCCGACCTCGCGGGCTCGGCGCGACGCCCTCATCACCCACCTGCGCGAGGTCGGCGGCGCCGACGTCGCCTCCTCGCGCGCGCCTTCGGCGTCTCCGTGGAGACGATCCGCCGCGATCTGCGCCACCTGGAGGCCGGCGGGCGGGTCATCCGCTCCCACGGGCAGGCTGTCCCCGGCCGAGTCGGCCGCCTTCGAAAGCCCGACCAGGGCTTCCGCTCCCGCCACCTGGCCGACGAGAAGGGAGGATCGCGGCCGCGGCCGCCGCCCTCCTCGGCGACGCCGAGACCGTCTTCCTCGACGAGGGCAACCAGCCCCTCCTGGTGGGCCAGGGCCCCTGCCCTGCCGACCGCGGCCTGACCATCGTCACCACGTCGCTGCCCACCGCCGTCGAGCTCGCCGCCGGGCCGCGCACCACCGTCATCGTCGTGGGCGGGCGGGTGCGCCCGACGACGCTGGGCGCCGTCGACGCCTGGGCCACGCGCATGCTCGAGCGCATGGGAGCCCGACCTCGCCTTCATGGGCGCCAACGGGATCACCGACGACGGATGGCTGACCACCCCGGATCCGGCGGTCGCCGCCGTCAGGAGACGGCGCTGGGCTGCGCCCGCCGGGCCGTGCTCGTGGGCAGCCACGACAAGTTCGGGCACTCGACCTTCGTGCGCTTCGCCCACGTGCGCGACGTCGAGCGCGTGGTCACCGGCCGCGAACTGCGCACCGCCGCAGCGGGCGCCTCACGGCGCTGGGGACCCGGGTCGATCGTGTCGAGACCCGCCGCGGGCGCCCGCGGTCACCCGCGGACCCCGCCGCGGTCACCGCGCGGGCCCCGCGGGCGGGTCCGACGCCGCCGCCCGCCGCTGCCGGCCCGGCCGAACGGTCGGCGCCGGACGCCCGAACGGGCAACCGCGCGGGCGCCGGCCGGCCGCACACTGGTCGTGTCGGCCCCGGAAAGGCTCGGAGCCGCGACAGTGCCGTCTCACCGAACGAGGTCAATGATGCCCAGCTCCAACCGACTGGTCGCCGCCATACAGCGCACCGGTTTCCCCACCGACCTGGCCGCCGGCTTCTCGCCGTCGTCGTCTTCGTCATCGGAGACGGCATCGAGGCCGTGGATCACCAACTACCTCTCCAGCGACGCGGTCGGCTTCAGCGTCCCGCAGGCCTCGACGATCATCACCTCCCTACGGCGTCGTCGTGGCGCTGGCCGCCTTCCTGTCCGGCGCCCTGTGCGACGCGCTGGGCTGCCGCAAGGTCATGCTGATCGGCCTGATCTCCTTCCTGATCTTCGACGCCCTGTTCATCGCCGTGGGCCTGCCCAGCCACAACATGCACCTCCTGCTGCTGTTCTACGACCTGCGGGGCTTCGGCTACCCCATGTTCGCTCACGGGTTTCCTCACCTGGACCATGATGGTCACGCCCCGGCCCGCCAGTCCTCGGTCTCGGGGTGGTTCTGGTTCGCCTTCTCCCTGGGCATGCAGCTGCTCGGCTCTACCTGTCCAGCCTCTTCCTGGGCGCCATCGGCCACGTGGCGACCCTGTGGGTCGGCTGGGCGCTGGCCGCCATCAGGGGGCACGACGGGCATGTGTTCCTGCGCCGCCACCCCTCCTCGGCCCGGACCCGCGGCAAGTCCATCGGCCAGTCCCTGGGCTCGGCCGTCTCCGTCCTGTGGCGCCACCCGAAGGTCTCCATCGGCGGGATCGTCAAGATCATCAACCTCTCCGGCCAGTACGGCATGCAGGCCTTCTACGTCGTCTACCTCCACAAGGTCTTCGGCATGCCCGAGGCGCAGGCCATCCTGGAGTTCTCCATCTTCGGCCTCGTCGCCATTGTCGGCGACGTCTTCTGGGGCGTCATGGGCGACCGCATCGGCTGGCGCAACACCCTGCAGTGGGCGGCCACGCCGATCACGGCGGCCTCGCTGCTCTACATCTACCTCATCCCCATCGTCGCGGGCCCGAACTTCCTGCTCATCGCGCTGGGCACGGCCGGCGTGGGCGTCGGCCTGAGCGCCCACGTGCCCACCACGCCGCTGATCACCGCCCACGCCCACGGCGAGACGGGCAACGCCCTGGCCATCCTCAATCTCGGCGCGGGCCTGGGCGCCTTCGTGGGTCCCCGCCGTCGTCGCTCCCTCCTCGGGCGACGAGACCACCGCCGGCGGCTACCTGTGGGTGGCCCTGGCCCTGGCCCGGCCTGTACGTCGTCTCCTTCCTCCTGTGCTTCGCCCTCAAGCTCCCGGGCAACGCCCGGGTGCTCCACACCGCTCCCCGAGCTGTCCGACGACGCGGCCGCGCCCGCGCCCGCCGTCTGAGCCCCGGCCCCCACCGATCCATCCGCCACCGATCCGACCGCCCGCACCACCCACCACGAACAGGAATCATCATGACCGCCTCACTGGCCGACTCCCCCTCGCCCCCGCCTACGACCGCTCCCGCCATCACCACCGGCATCGTCCACATGGGGGTGGGCGGCTTCCACCGCGCCCACCAGGCCATGTACGTCGACCGCCTCATGCGCGCCGGCGGGGCCCTGGACTGGGGCATCTGCGGCGTCGGCCTGCTGCCCGGCGACGCGCGCATGCGCGACGCGCTGGCGTCCCAGGACCACCTCTACTCCCTGACCCTCAAGCACCGCGACGGCCGCCGCGAGCCGCCGTCATCGGCTCCATCCACGACTACCGCTTCGCCCCGACGACCGCGACGGCGTCCTGGAGGTCATGACCGCCCCGGCCACCCGCATCGTGTCGCTGACCGTGACCGAGGGCGGCTACAACATCGACGACGCCACCGGCGCCTTCCGCACCGACTCCGAGGGCGCCCGCCGCGACGCCGCCGACCCCCGCGAGCCCACCACCGCCTTCGGCTACATCGTCGAGGCCCTGCGCCGGCGCCGCGAGGCGGGCACCGCCCCCTTCACCGTCATGAGCTGCGACAACCTGCCGGGCAACGGGCGGGCCGCCCGCACCGCCGTGGTGAGCCAGGCCCGCATGTCCGACCCCGACCCCTGGCCGAGTGGATCGAGCGAGCGTCTCCTTCCCCAACTGCATGGTCGACCGCATCACCCGGTGACCACCCCGGCCGACATCGAGGAGGTCGCCGCCGAGCTGGGCGTGAGGGACGCCTGGCCGGTGGTGGCCGAGCCCTTCGTCCAGTGGGTGCTGGAGGACGACTTCCCCGCCGGCCGGCCGGCCTTCGAGCAGGGTCGAGGGTGCAGATGGTCGACGACGTCGTCCCCTACGAGCTCATGAAGCTGCGGCTGCTCAACGCCTCCCACCAGGCCCTGGCCCACTGGGGGCGCCTGCTGGGCATGGAGTACGCCCACGAGGCGGCGGCGGATCCCCAGATCGCCGCGTGGACCCGCGCCTTCCTGACCCGCGAGGCCCGCCCGCGGCTGGCGGCCGTGCCCGGCATCGACCTGGACGAGTACGTCGACACCCTCTTCGAGCGCTTTCACCAACGCCGCGATCGCCGACACCCTGGCGCGCCTGGCCTCTTCGCCCCTCGGGCATGCCCCAAGTTCGTCCCGCCGACCGTGCGGGCCAACCTGGAGGCCGGCGGCCCCATCCGCCTGGGGACGGCCATGTGCGCCGCCTGGTCGCTGGGCGTGCTGGGCACGGACGAGAGCGGGCGGGCAGATCCCCGTGGTCGACGACCTGCGCCCTTCGCCCGGGCCCAGGAGGACGGCGAGGCGACCAGCTTCATCGGCAACGCGCAGATCTTCGGGGACCTGGCGGACGACGAGCGCTTTCGCTCCGTCTACGCCGAGGAGCTGGCGGCCCTGCGCGAGCAGGGGCGCGCCCGCCTGCGGGCCCTGGTCGCCCGCTCCTGAGCCGCCCTCGGCCCCTGGCCCCGGGCGGTCGCGGGGTCCCGCCGCCGGTCCCGGGTCCCCGGTCCGGAGCGGGACCTATTGGCGCCCCGCCGGCCCGGCCCGGCCCGTAGGCTAGGGCATCGTGAATGCCCGCGTCATCCCTGCTGGCCGGGCCCTCGGCTCGGGCAAGACCTCTCCGCTGCGCCGCGTCGGCGCCAAGCGGCTCAAACTCGACGACTTCACCGCGACGGCGACGAGGGCCGGCATGCCGCTGGTGGGCGGCGGGATCACCGGCGGGCGGGGCCGGGCACGCGGGGCGAGGAGCCGCGAGGCGAGCCGCATCGACTGGGACCACCCGGACAGCTGGGACGCCGAGCGGGCCATGAGGGCGATCCTGGATTTATGCGCCGTCGGCCCGCACGGAGGTGCCGATATACTCCATCCCCGACAACGCGGTCGTCGGGCGGGCGGGGCTGGACATCGGCCGGGCGCACGCCTCGTGGCGGAGGGATCTTCGCGGCCGAGCTCATCTGACCGCTGCCGCGCCGAGGGCGTGCTGGCCGCCGCCCTGGTGCTGCGCCGTCCGCGCCCGGCGACCTGGTGGTTTCCGGCTGCGCCGGGACCTGGCCGAGCGCCGCAGCCGCGGCGGTGCTGCTGCGCCGCGGCCTGCGCCTGGCCCTGGAGGAGCTGCTGAGCGCATCCAGGACTGGATGGAGCGGGCTGCCGGGCGGTCTCGCGGCGCCAATGCGAGGCCGCCATCGCCGAGTCATCGGCTCCTCCGCCGTTCCCGGCAACCGGGCCGACGGCGTCACGTGAGCGCGCGTCCCGCTCCCGCGCCTCATGCCGGCAGGGAGGCCACGATGACGGCGAGCACGGCGCCTCGACGGATCGGCTTTCGTTTTCGCGAGCGCAGGTTTCCAGTCGAACGCGCGCCTCCCAGCCAGCGTTCGGCTGAAACCCGCAGCTCGCGGAGGTCGGGCCGACGAGACCCCTACCGGTCCCGGCGTTGCGGGGACGGGGCGGGGCTATACGCACCGCGCGCTACACCGCGTGTATAGTGGTTGCCATGGACACCTGACTCACCCTCCTGGGCCTGCTCGGCACGGGCCCCGGATACGGCTTCGACCTCAAAACGAACTGGGACCGCTGGTTCGCCCGGCACCAAAGCCGCTCGCCTTCGGCCAGGTTCACTCCACCCTCGCCCGCCTCCTGCGCGACGGCCTCATCGTCCAGCTCGGCGCCCAGGCCGGGGCCGGGCCCCGACCGCAAGCGCTACGAGATCACCGCGGCCGGGCGCGACGCCGTCGAGGAGTGGATCCGCAGCCCGCAGGTGCCCCGCCGACTCCATCCGGGCCGACCTGTTCGCCAAGACCATCATCGCCCCTGCTCCTGGGCGAGACGCCGAGCGCCTGCTGGACCTCCAGCGCGCAGCCCACACCGCCCGCATGCGCGAGATCACCCGCCGCAGGACGGGGCGGACCTGCACGACGTCCCTCATCGCCGACCACGCTCCTGTTCCACATCGAGGCGGACCTGCGCTGGATCGACCTGACGGCGGCCCGGCTGACCGAGCTGCGCGAGCAGGTGCGCCCATGAGCCCCGAGTCCAGCGTCATCATGCGGGCGCGCGGCCTCGCCCTGGCCTTCGGCACCACCCGCGCCCTGCGCGGCGCTCGACCTGGACGTCGTGGCCGGGCAGGTCCTGGCCGTCACCGGCCCGTCCGGGTCGGGCAAGTCCACCCTCCTGCACGTCCTGGCCGGGGTCCTGGCGCCGACGCCGGGAGCGTGCACTACGCCGGGCGCGACATCGCCCGCCTCGACGAGGCCGGGCGCGACATCGCCCGCCTCGACGAGCCGGGCTCCCCGCCTGCGCTCGGCCGAGTTCGGCTTGTCTTCCAGTTCGGCCAGCTCCTGCCGGACCTGTCCGCCCTGGACAACGTCACCATCCCCCTGCTGCTGGCCGGGACCCCGCGCCGCCGGGCCCTGGCCCGCGCCCGCGCCCAACTCGCCGAACTCGGCCTGGACGGGCACGAGGACTAGCTGCCCGCCCAGCTGTCGGGCGGGCAGGCCCAGCGGGTCGCCGTCGCCCGCGCCCTGGTGGGCGGGCCGCGATCCTCTCGCCGACGAGCCCACCGGCGCCCTGACTCCCCTGGCCGCCGAGCAGACCATGCAGGCCCTCACCCGCGCCGCCCGGTCCGCCGGCGCAGCCCTGATCATCATCACCCACGACCCGCGCACCGCCGCCTACGCCGACCGCGAGGTCATTGTGCGCGACGGGCGCCTGAGCGCGGGCTCGGGCCTGGTCGAGGCCGACCCCGCCGGGCCGGTCGGGCCCGCCGGAGCGCCGGGTCGGCCGGGCCGGCCTCCGGACGCGCGCAGCGGGGGAGCGATGAGGGACTTCGCACTGGCGCGCCTGATCGTCGCCGGCGACCGCTCCGCCCGGCGCCGCCTGCTGGGGATCGTCGCCCGGCGTCATGGTCGGGGTCGCCGTCTTCCTCCTGCTCACCGCCGCCTACCAGGCCTCGGGGAGCGCAGCCGGCGCTCGAGCTGGCACACGCCGATCGCGGCCTCGCCCACCGCCCTGATGCCCGACACCGAGGCTCACCGCGCACACGGCGGGGGCCGCCTCCACCCTCGACCACGTCGGGAACCGGACCGTGACCGTCCTGCTGGTGGCCACCACCGAGGGACACGCGCGTGCGGATCCCCGGCTCCGACGTCGTGCCCCGTCCGGGCCAGTACCTGGCCTCGCCGGCCATGGCCGATCTCATCGCCTCCATGCCCGCCGACCAGCTCGCCGAGCGCTACGGCCGGCAGGCGGGCGTCCTGTCCGAGGACGCCGTGGAGGGCCCCGACTCCCTCGTCCTGGTCGTGGGGATGGAGGCCCCGCGCCTGGCCGCCTGGCAGGGCTCGGAGCAGCCGCAGGTCGTCACCGGGTTCGTCGGCCACGACTACGCCGCGCAGGCCTACCGGGTCGTCGCCGCGATCGGCGCCCTGGCCATCCTCGCCCCCGTCCTGCTGCTCATCGCCATCGTCACCGACCTGGGGGCCGCCCAGCGCGCCGAGCGCCTCGCGACCCTGCGGCTCATCAGGGGCGACGCCGGGGCGCGTGGCCCGCCTCGCCGCGGCGGGAGACGGCGGCGACCAGCGCCCTGGGCGCCGTGGCGGGCGTCGTCCTCTACCTGGCCCTCATCCCCGCCGCCGCCCGGCTGACGATCGGCTCCTCGCGCTTCTTCGCCCGCGACCTGCTCACCTCGCCCCCGGTCATGATCCTCACCGCCGTCGGCGTGGTGGGCGGGGCGACGGCCGTGTCCTGGTGGCGGACCCGGCGGGCCGACGTCGGCCCGCTGGGCTCAGTCGCGAGCGCCGCGAGCGCGCCCCGCCCCGTCTCCCTCCTGCCGCTGCTGCTGGGCCTGGCCGGACTGAGCGCGGTGCGCCTGGCCGGCGGGAGGCTGAGCACGACGGCGCTGGTGACCCTGCTCATCGGGTCCTTCCTGTCGACCATGCTGGGGCTGCTGTGGGCGGGGCCGCTGCTGACCTGCTGGGCGGCGCGGGCGGCGCGGCGCCGGGCCCGCACCGCCGCGCAGGTCATGGGCCTGGGCCGCCTGGTCCAGCACCCGCGCGCGGCCTTCCGGGCGGTGGGCGGCATGGTCGTCGCCCCTGTACGCCGTCACCCTGTTCGCCGTGGCCATCACGGCCGCCGCCGGCGTGCAGGGGTGAGGACCGGGCCCGCGCCTGAACCCCCAGGCCCTGTTCACCACTCCCGCCACCGCTGACCCCTGCGGCCCTGACTCCGTCCTCGGCGGCTGCGGGCCGTGCCGGGGTCACCACCGCCTCGCTCGGCTACCCGCAGGCGCCGCAGCAGGGGCAGAAGGGCCGGGGCCTGCGCCTGATCCTGCCGGTCGAGGACGCGCGCCCTGGGCGCCGCGGGGGCGGACTCGCCGACCGGCTGGGTGAGCGTGACTGGAACTGGCTGCTCGGGAGAGAGCCGACCCGGCGCCGGCCCAGGCCCCCGCAGACGGACGGGCCGTCGGCCGGGAGCCCGTCGGCCGCCGGCGCGCCGGTGCTGCTCGTGGCCACCGACGGCGGCCCGGGGGCGGTGGAGCGGGCCCGCACCGCCATGGTGAGCGCCGTCGGGGCGGACCTGGTCTCCTACCCGGTCTCGCGCTACGACATCCGGGCCGTCCAGGCCTCCGCCACGGAGAACCAATTCGCGGCGCTGGGCTACATCGGCATCCTCATCGCGGCGGGCGTGTCCACCGCGTCCCTGGCGGTGTCCACCGTCTCCTCCCTGCTGGCGCGCCGGCGGGTGCTCGGCCTGCTGCGCCTGACGGGATGCCGCACGCCGCGCTGCGACGGGTCGTGGCCTACGAGACCCTCCTGCCGGTGGCCACCGTGCTGGCGCGCTGAGCATCGGGGCGGCGGCTCACACCGCCCTGGGTCCTCATCACGGGCGTGTCCGCGCGCTCGATCGGCTGGCCGGCCGCTCGTACTACGCGGTGGTCGGGGCGTGCCTGGCGCTGGTGGGCGCGGCCGTCCTCGCCAGCGCCAGGGCCGCCACGCGCATGGTCTCAGGCACCGCGGTGCGCTTCGAGTGAGGCCGGGGCAGCGCGGCGCCCCGCAGGAGGCTGAGGCCCTCAGGGCCGCCGTCGAGCCGCGCCCCACCGCGAGCGCGCAGGTTTCCAGTCGAACGCGCACCTCCCAGCCGCGCGTTCGACTGGAAACCTGCGCGCTCGCGGAAGTCGGGGCCCCGGGTCACGCAGACCCCGCTGGTACCGGGTTATGACGCCGACCTATTCTTGTCAGCGCCGCCGCCCCCGGGGGCGCCGCGCCTCCCGCACACAGAACCGAGGATCCCGACCATGCTACTGACCGCCGATCATCGTCGAGCAGATGCACCCTGCCCACCACGACCAGCCGCGAGGGCTACGAGAAGAGCAGCGTCGACGCCTACCTGGAGGAGATCGTGGCGACCCCTGCGCGCATGGGAGACGGAGGAGGACGGCGCGGCGCCCGACTACGTCCTGCACCCGGCGACGTGACCGGCGCCGCCTTCCCGACCATCCCGGCCGCCCACGACGAGGGCTACGAGGGAGGAGCGGGTCGACGATCTCCTCGACGACGTCGTCAGCACGCTGGTGCACTACGAGGCCAGGGCCGCCGCGATCGCGGGGGCCCGGGACGAGGGCCGACGCTGGGCCGGGCGGCGCTGACGGCCGACGAGACCGCCCGTCGCACCTTCAGCAGTCGTCAAGCTCCGGGGCGGGTACGATCGCCAGGCCGTCGACGCCTTCATGACCCGGATCGTGGCCACCCCTGCGCGCCCACGAGGCGGGGACCTGGCGGCGCGGCGGCCCGGACGGGCTGCTGACCTCCGCCGACGTGCTCAACATCGTTCCAGGCCACCGCGTTCCGCTCCGGCTACGAGCAGGACGAGATCGACGAGTTCTCGACGACGTCGCCCAGGCGCTGGCCGCCTACGAGGTCCGCGACTGAGGGCGCCCCGGGCCGGGGCGCCCCGCCAGGGGCGGGGCCGCGCGGTGCAGCTCAGGCGTCCGGCCCGGCCAGGACCGACTCCTCCTGCGCGCGCTCGCGGACGAACTCCCCAGCTCGGGCAGGACGAAGGCCAGGAGCCCCTTGGCCGGAGCGGCGATGATATCGGCGGCCAGGAGCCGGGCCCGGTAGACGCCCACGTATCCGCTCGTCCTGCCCCACGCCCGCCGGACGGCGTCCACGCTCACCGGCTCCGTCGTCGAGATCGCCGCCATGACGGCCAGCATCTCCCTCTCGCGCGGCGAGGCGTCGAGCCACGCCTGCTCCAGAACGTTCGCCCGGTACATGCCCAGCGCCTCGGGAAGGGACCGGTCCACGTGCGCGGTGGTGATGCCCGCCGCGCCCGAGGAGGCGTTCCAGGCGCAGTAGCCGATCGCCTGGACCAGACCAGGTAGGGGTAGCCGCGCGAACCCACGACGAGGACCGTGCGGGCCGGGGCGCCGGCGCCGCCGCCGAAGGAGTCCTCGAAGGCGGCCAGGGGCCGCGTCGCGCCCGGCCAGGACCCGGGGCGTGACCCCGAAGGACGGGGAGAAGGGATTGGACCCGTCGCTCATATAAACAGTATAAAGCAGACCTTGCAGTATCCGCGCCGTTTCCACCCTCCCGCGAGCGCCGTCGTATAAACGCGTCGAAGAGCGCGGTCCCGGTCCGACCCCGTCGGGACGGACCGGGACCGCGCTCCAGGGCGGGTCACTCGTCGGCGCCGCGCTGCTTGACGCCGACGACGCTGACCCGCGCGGCGGTGACCGAGCGGCCGCTGTGCCCTGGCGCCGGTCGCCATGTACACCACGTCGCCGGCGCTCAGCTCGTGCTCGACGCCGTCGACGGAGAATCTGATCGTGCCCTCGAGCACCTGCACGACCGTCGGCATGGGCGAGGCTCTCCTCGTGGATCAGCTGGTCGGCGTCGAGGATGAACTCGATGACCTCCAGCACCTCGTTGTCGACGATCTCGCAGACCTTCATCTTACCGTCGGCCACCGGGCAGGCGGCCGACAGGCCGGTGTGGACACTGGACTCGCGCGCGGAACTCGTGGTCTTGGTCATGGTGCGGATCTCCTCGTGCGGTGCGGTTCGTGCTCCGCCGGACGCTCGCGCCCGGCGCACCGAACATAATCCACCCATTTTCTCCGGATCAAGCCTTGTTTATCGGGTTCCACTGTGTCTTCGTCCGACGGCCGCCGGCGGACGACCTGGGCCCGCCGGGCGAAGCGGCCCCGGCGCCGACCGGCGGCCCTGATCTGCCGGGCGAGCCGACCGGCGGCCCTCAGCCGCGCTTGACCAGGGGGAAGGTGATGGTCTGCGCGGATGCCCTGGCCGGTCAGGGCCATGAGGAGGCGGTCGATGCCCATGCCCATGCCGCCGCAGGGCGGGAAGCCCTGCTCCATGGCCACCAGGAAGTCCTCGTCCAGGACCATGGCCTCCGGGTCGCCCTTGGCGGCGGCCAGGGCCTGGGCCTCGAAGCGCTCGCGCTGGACCACCGGGTCGGCCAGCTCGGAGTAGGCCGTGGCCGTCTCGAAGCCGCGGATGTACAGGTCCCACTTCTCCGTCAGGCCCGGCCTGGAGCGGTGGTAGCGGGTCAGCGGCGAGGTGTCCTCGGGGAAGTCGTAGACGAAGGTGGGCGCCCACAGCCTGCTGCCGACGAGCTCCTCGAAGACGTCCTCCACGATCTTGCCGGCCACCGCGTAGTCGTCGACCTCCAGGTCCAGCTCTCGGCGATGGCCGCGAGGCGCTCGCGCGGGGTGTCCACGGTGATCTCCTCGCCGACGGCCTCGGACACGGAGGTGTACAGGTCGACCTTGTCCCACTGGCCGGACAGGGTCGTACTCGGTGCCGTCGGCCAGGGTCACGACCTCCCCGCCCTCGGGCAGGCCGAAGGCGTCGCGCGCGCCCGCTGGACCAGGTCGCGGGTCAGCTCGGCCATGCCGTCGTAGTCGGAGTGAGGCCTCGTAGGCCTCCAGGGCCGTGAACTCCGGGGAGTGGGAGGAGTCGGCGCCCTCGTTGCGGAAGTTGCGGTTGATCTCGAAGACGCGGTCCACCCCGCCCACCACGGCCCGCTTGAGGTAGATCTCCGTGGCGATGCGCAGGTACAGGTCCATGTCGAAGGCGTTCATGTGGGTGACGAACGGGCGCGCGGCCGCCCCGCCGTGAATGACCTGGAGCATGGGGTCTCCAGCTCCAGGTAGTCGCGGCGGTGAAATTGTCCCGCAGGGAGCGCACGACGGCGGCGCGGGTGCGCACCATGTCGCGCGCGGCCGGGCGGGTGAGCAGGTCCAGCTCGCGGCGGCGACCCGGTTGTCCTCGCTGAGGCTGACCTCCTCGCCCGCCTCGTTCGTCCACACCTTGGGCAGCGGGCGCAGGGCGCGAGGCGATGCGCCAGGCGGGGACGACGACGTCGTCGTCGCCCAGCCCGGACAGGTCGGCGGCCCCCGGCGCCCTCGCGCAGGAGCGGCTCGGCCATGACGGACAGCTCCCCGCGCCGCGAGGAGATGACGCGGCCGTGGACGAACAGGTGGTCGCCCAGGTCGACGTCGGACTTGAAGGCGGCCAGGGACGTGTGACCGGCGCCGGGCAGGGCCTTGGCCGACAGCATCGCCTGGAGGGTGGTGCCGGCGCCGTCGGCCAGGGTGGCGAAGCACAGCCCGGCCGGTGTTGCGTAGGGAAGACGACGCGCCCGGCCACGCCGACGACGTCGTCGGTCTCCTGGCCGGCCCGCAGGTGCCCCGTAGCGCTCGCGGACGGCGGCGATCGTGGTGGTGATGGGGAGTCGGACCGGGTAGGGCTCCCAGCCCTCGGCGCGCAGGCGCTCGCGCTGGCGGCGCGGACGGCGAACTGCTCGCCGGGGCCCGCATCCTGGCCGGCCCGTCCGGGCTGTCCGGCGCGTTCGGCCTGTTCTGGCCCGCCCAGCTGCTCCGGCCTGCTCAGCTGCTGGTCTCGCCCGGCGTGCTCGCGGCGGCCGCTCGGGGCGGGCCGTCCCCGGGGCCGCGGCGTCGGGTCGGGAGGCGTCGGACTGGGGAGGTCGTTCTGCTGGATCGCGCCAGTCACGCGCGCGAGTCTCAGCGGGCGCCCGCCGACGGCGCCCGCCTCCCCGTCTCGGGCGCCCTCTAACACCGCGCCAGAAGACTTGACCCCGGCCGCGGTTTTCAGTCGAACGCGCGCCTCTGCCTGCGCGTTCGACTGGACGCGCAGTGGCGGAGACCGACGGATTCGAATACCACTCCTCCAAGGAGCAGTTCATCAGCGACCGGCGTCGCGACCAGACCGCCCTCGCCCACGGTTACATCCCGCTGCGCCTCACCTGCGACGACGTGGCGGCGGAGAGAAGAACATCCTGCGGATCGTGGGCGGGGCGCTGCGCGGAGTTGCACATCTCGAGCCGAGTCCGGATTCCGGAGAACCCCGTCGTTCTGCGGAATCTCGGATGGACCTGAGCGGGTCGACCTCTCCCATGTGCAGAGCGACCCCGGCTGCACATGGGAGAGATTCCGCCCGCCCTGACTCCGGAGTCGACACCGACTTTTTCCCCGCCATATCAACGATCTCCCTAGAAAGGTCCTGCTTGAAGGGCGACTCAGAATGTGCAAGTCGCCCGCACGCATCCGCCGCGCGCGCATTCAGAGCGCCCGGGCCGGGCCTCGATCGACCCCGTCCCGGGCGGCTGCAGACCGGACGGCGACCTCTGGATGGGCCGGACCGGCGCCGTCAGCGGCGGGACTCGGCGAGGGGTCCCGGAGGACTTCAGGCCCTGCGCCCGGGCGGCGTCGGCCCCTCGGGCACCCGGCCGGGCTCGGCGCCCCGCTCCACGACCCGGTTGCGCTCGTCGACGAACACGACGCGCGGGACGTAGGTGCGCGCCTCGGCGTCGGACATCTGCGAGTAGGCGATGAGGATGACCAGGTCGCCGGGCGACACGAGGTGGGCGGCCGCGCCGTTGACGCAGATCTCCCCGCCGCCGCGCTCGCCGGGGATGACGTAGGTGGACAGGCGGTTGCCGTTGGTGCAGTCGCAGATGTCGACGCGCTCGCCGGGCAGCAGGTCGGCGGCCTCGAAGCAGCTCCGCGTCCACGGTGATGGAGCCGACGTAGTCGAGGTCGGCCCGGGTCACGGTGGCGCGGTGGATCTTGGACGTCATCATCGTCCGGGTGCGTGCAGTCATCGCCAGACAGGCTAGACGCCGCGCACCGGGCGGAGAAGGGCCGGTGACCGATACGACAGGCGCCCCTGGGCGGCCGGGCGGGAGACCCCGGGCCGCGCCGCCCTGTGCGCCGGCCCGGCGCCCCGCGCGCCAGCAGGCGCCCGCCCCCGGGCCCCTCACCCCAGGTCGATGAGGGCGTTGTCGATGAGGCGGGTCCGCCCGACCCTCGCCGCGACGGCCAGGAGCACCTCCCCGTCCGCGGCGACCCGCCTGCCCCGGGCAGGCCCAGGCCCGCGCCGCCCGCTCCACGAAGGTGAGCGGATCGACGACGGCGACGTAGTCGACCTCCACGCCCGGCGCCGCGGCGAGCAGCTCGGCGGCCGCGCGACGCACGGCCGCGGCGTCGGCCCCCGCCGCCGCGGCCGCGCGCCCCGCCTCCAGCGCCCGCGACAGGGGCCAGGGCCCGCCCGCGCTGCTCGGGCGAGAGGTAGGAGTTGCGCGAGCTCATGGCCAGGCCGTCGGGCTCGCGGCGGATGTCGACGGGCACGATCTCCACCGGCACCGCCAGGTCGCGGACCATGGCGGACACGATCGCCAGCTGCTGGGCGTCCTTGCGGCCGAACACGGCCCAGCGCGGGCCGATCAGGTGCATGAGGGTGAGAACCACCTGGAGGACGCCGGCGAAATGGGTGGGCCGGACGGCCCCTCCAGGACCGCGGCCATGGGGCCCGCATCGAGGCGCACGCCGGGCTCGCCGTCGGGGTAGACGGCGCTCGGGCCGGGGCGAAGACCACCAGGCGGCCCGCGCGCGGCGGCCGGGCCCGCCGCTCAGCACGCGCACGAGGCCGTCGACGTCGGCGGCGAGGGTGCGCAGGTAGGCCTCCAGGTCCTCCCCGGCGGCGAACTGGAGCGGGTTGACGAAGATGGTGACCACCACGGTGCCGTCGGGCCCGACGCGCCGGGCGGCCTCGACGACGAGATCGAGTGGCCCTCGTGCAGGGCCCCCATGGTCATGACGACCGCGCGGGGGCGACGTCGCCGTCGAGCGCGGCGGCCAGCTCTCCCGGGTGCGGACCAGGAGGGCGCCGGGGCGGGGGGCCGGGCCGGGGCGGGGTCGGATGCGGGAACGGGGTCAGGGAGTGGAGGCGGGGGCGGGGCTGGAGCCGGTCATGAGCCGACCGTACCCGGCCGCGCGCCGGGCGACCGGGAACCGCCGCTCAGGGCGTCGCGCAGGCCTCCGCCCGGGCCGGGTCCAGCCGCCCGGTGGCGGCCCGCCGCTCCACCGTCGCCGCGGCCATGGCCCGGTACCCCTCCACGACGTCCTCCAGGGGCTCGCCCGCCCGGGTCCCGCAGCGCGCCCAGCGCCTCCAGGTGGGCGCGCACCGTGCCCGCGTCGCCCCGGGCGACCGGCCCGGTCAGGGCGGCGTCGGCGCCCTCGCGCAGCGCCCGGTCCAGCGCCGCGGTCAGCAGCGGCCGCAGGGTCGCCGCGCCGTCGCCGACCCCGGCTGCCTCCAGGGCGCGCACCGCCCTGCCCCACCAGCGTCACCAGGTGATTGGCGCCGTGCGCGAGGGCCGCGTGGTAGGCGGGCCGGGCGTCCTCCTCCAGCACGAAGGGCTCCCCGCCCAGCTCGACGGCCAGGGCCTGGCCCACGGGCAGGAAGGCGGCGGGCGCGGTGACCGCCATGGGGCAGCCGGCCAGCCGGGCGACGTCGGTGGAGTAGCCGGAGAAGGTCATGGCCGGGTGCGGGGCGATGGGCACGGCGCCGAGCCCGCTGCGCGGGGCGAGCACGTCCGCGCCGTAGCGCCCGGAGGTGTGGACCACCAGCTGGCCGCCCGCCACGCCCCGACGTCGGCCAGGCCGCCGACGAGCCCGGCGAGCTCGTCGTCGGGCACGGCGAGCAGGACCAGCTCGGCGCGCCGCACGACCTCCTCGACCTCCAGCACGGGCACGCCCGGCAGGGAGCATCTCGGCGCGCTCGCGGGAGGCCTCGGGAGACGGCGTGGACGCCGACGACCCGGTGGTCGACGGCGCGCAGCGCGGAGCCGAGGACCGCCCCGACCCGTCCGGCGCTGACAATGCCGACCCCCAGGCGCCCGGGCCGGGGCCGGCGGCTCCGGCTCTGGTTGTGACTGCTCGGCTCGCTCATGGCGCCGATCGTCTCACGCGCCGGAGGCGGCCGGCCCCGAACCCGGCGCAGGCCACCCGAACCCGGCGCAGGCCACCCTGCCCCGGCTCCGAACCCCTGCCGCCCGACCCGCACGGCCGGTCCCGGCCGCGGTCAGCGAGACGCGGGCGAGCCAGCGGTCCAGGTTCTCCTCGCGCCGCCGGTGCAGGGCCCGCTCGGAGACCACTCGCTCGACGGCGGCCGCGTCGGCGAGGTCGAGGTTGCTCAGCTCCACGCGCACCGGGGTGTTGTCCACCATGTCGAAGTGGATCTTGGCCAGCCGCAGGCGCCGGGCGAGGGGCCCTGGCGGACGCGGAGGGACTGGATGCGCTCGTAGGGATGACGCTGACCCGCCGACACCACCGCCCGGTGCGCAGGATGACGCAGGTGCCGGTCAGGGCGATCGCCCTCGCGCCGCCGGCCGAGCGGGGAGAAGATCCGCCCGCGCGCGCTGATGCGGATGAAGCCGCGCTCGGGCGAGCCCGCCGGCGCGTCGGGGCGTCCGACGCCGTCGTCGTCGCGCCCGCTCAGGGCGGCGGCGAGCAGGGCGTCGGGCCGGGGCGTCCCAGGTCGGGGGTGACGAGCCACAGGGCCCGCAGGGCCGTGTCCCGGTCGCCGACGGGCAGCAGGACGCCGATGCCGTCCTCCTGCGCGCTCCCCGAGGAGGAGCCCGCCTCGCCCGTGCGGCGCCCGGCGACGACGGCCCGGACCCGCCACCAGTCCTTGCCGCGCACAGCGGCCCTGTGCGAGGCCCACCGCGTGGACCCGGCCGGGCGGGAGGGTGGAGGAGGTGTCGGAGGTGAGTCCGAAGCGCATGCGGATTCCGCCGGCGTCGCGGCGGCGCGGAAGTTCCAGCTCGTTGAAGCGGTTCCACACGATGGACACGACGGCGGCCGGTCCGGCGATCACGGACAGGATGAAGGCGGCCCCGAGCCCCTGCCGCGCCCACTCATCCGTGAGGACCAGGAGGGTGAGGAGCGACCCGCCACCAGGAGGGCCAGGCCGATGGCCCGCGAGCACCTGCCCGGAGCGCAGCAGGGAGCCCAGGAGCGTCGGGGCGTCGACGGCGTAGAGCGGGTGCTCTCGCGGCGGGCGCGGGCCGGGGCGAGGCCCGCACCGCGTCCTCGAACCCGAGGGGCCGGCGGGGACCGGCGGGGCGGGCCCGTCCGTCACCGGTCGCAGCCGGTCCGGGCGGCGCGCCAGCGGGCCCTCCCGCGCCGTCGGGCCGCGGGGCGAGGCCGGAGGCGAGGGCGAGGATGCGCTCGCGCAGCTCCTCGAGCCGGGCGGTGGGCAGGTAGCCGATGACGACCCGCGAGTCCCGCTCCCGGCCACCTCGACGGTCAGCCGCCCGAGCCGAGGACGCGGCCGAGGAGGGGTGGACGACGTCGACGGACTGGATGCGGGGCAGGCGCGCGATGCGCAGCTGCTTTGTTGAGGATGCCGGTGCGCAGGTACACCCCGTCGCGGTCGACGGCGTGGGTCTTCGCCCACCAGCCCAGGAACAGGGACGAGGACGATGACGACGACGAGCGCGAGCAGGCCCAGCAGCGCCCACACCAGCGGGTCGTCGCCGAGGTCGAAGCCGTGGGCGACGACGTAGCGGTGAGACCTCGATGAGGTTGTCCGCGTTGCGGATGGTGACGACCGCGATGATCGCGCTCACGATCTTCCAGCCCTCCAGGAGCGGGGAGACGGGGTGCATGCGCCGCCAGACGAGGTCGGCTGGCAGGGACGATGCCGCGCTCGGCGCGGCCGGTGCGCTCGGCGCGCTCGGTGCGACCGCTCACAGCCCGGCCATCCGCTGCTCGCCGCGCTCCGGACAGGGATCTGGCGCAGCCGCTCGGCCTCGCCGACCGGCAGGCCGTTGATGGTGGCGTCCGTGGTGGCGGCGGCGGTGTGGAGCTTGACCTCCGCAATTCCCCAGGGCCCGGGCGAGGGGCCCCTGGGAGGTGTCGACGAACTGCATGCGTCCGTAGGGGATGACGCTGATGGAGCGGAACATGATCCCCTTGCGCCACAGGAGTGGTCCGGCGCCAGCGCGTAGCCCATGGCGCGGATCTGACGCGGAATGAGCCAGGCCTCCCAGACGGCCCAGGACGAGCGCCGCGGCGACCAGGTGGAGCCAGGGGCTCACCGCCACGCCGAGGACGACGCCCAGGATCGCGCCCGCGGCGTTGGCGCCCTCGGCCCCGAGCAGCCGGGCGGTGATCAGGCGCGGGGACACGGGGGCGAAGACGACGCCGGCGGGCTCGAAGGGCGAGGCCGGCGCGGCGGGGCCGGCGGCGGCGCGGCGGGCGCCCGTGGGCGGCGGGGGCCGGGGCGCCGATGGGAATGGGAGCAGTCACTAAGGTCTCCTTCGCATGATCGGGTCGGCACAGCCTCTCACGCAGGGGCGGGGCGCAGCCGGTCAGGCGGGGCGCCGGAGCCGGGGACCTCGGAGCTCCGGCCCCGCCGTCCTCGTCGTCGTCGCTCATGTCGATGGCGCACCAGTGCTCGACGAGCAGCCCGACGGCGCTCCAGGCCAGGCAGGCCAGGAGGCAGCCGCCCGCGGCCCACACCAGGGAGCACATCGCTGGCGAGGAGGGGCGAGGACGGCGACGACGAGTTCGCCCGGCGTAGACGCCCCCGACGAGGACGCCGACGAGCGCGAGGCCTGCGCCGCCGCCGCGGTCACCGCCGCCCCGATCGGCGTCATCCACGTCTCGCGGTGCTCCCGCAGGCGGCGCACGGCCAGGCCCGCCACGAGGACGAGCACCGTCATGACGACGGCGACGCCGGCCCCCACGCGGTGAGCCCGGGACCCATCCGCGGTGCCGGAGCACGAGGTCGAACAGGATGAGGGAGATGACGGTGGTCGTGACGAAGCACGCGAGGACCGCGGTCCACCGCGTGCGCCGCATCAGGACTGCCCGTTCTGCCGCCTGCCCACGACCTGGTTCCAGTTGAGGGCTCGGACCAGTCCTCCTCGCCGTCCTCATCGGCGGCCGGCGCGGCGGACTGGGCGGACTGGCCCGACCAGGCCGACTGGCCGGACTGGGCCGACTGGGCGGAGTGGCCGGACTGGCCCGAGGGCGCCGGCTGGTCGGCGACCGCGCCCGACGGCGCCGGCTGTCCCGCGCCCGACGAGCGCCTCCGGCGGGGCGATGTACTGGCCGGTGGGCAGGGTGGGCAGGTGGTCGGAGTCGATCCAGTCCAGGGCGAGCCAGCGCACGCCGTCGCGGTCGAGGGGCGGCCTCGGCCAGGAGGAGACGGACTGGTTCGCCAGCTCGGCGAAGGGGTCGGCCTCCGCCCACGGCACGAGCACGAAGGCCCTGCTGGGCGGCCCGCGGGTGCGGGAGCGTGAGCTCGGGGATCGGTGGAGGTGACGCCCTCGTAGGTGACGATGTCGGCGTCGAGGGTGCGCGCCCGTTGGGCTCGGTGCGCACGCGGTCGGCGGCGGCCTCCAGGCCCTGGCAGACCTCGGAGGACCTCGTAGGGGAGAGGGTCGTGGTGATCAGGACGACGGTGTTGAGGAAGTCGGGCTGCGGGTCGGCGCCGGGGTCGACGGCGGCCGTGCGGGCCAGCGGGGCGACGGCGGTGACCTCGACGCCCGCGGTCTCGCGCAGGGTGCTCACGGCGGTGCGCAGCGCCGGGACGACGCCGCCCGCGTTGCCGCCCAGGGCGATGACGACCGCCGCGGGGATGCAGGGCGCTCGCGCAGCAGGTCGCGCGGGGGCTCCTGGACGGGGCGGCGGGGCGGCGCCCGGGCGCCCTCCCACTGGCCGCCGCCCGGAACGGCGGTGGTGGGCGGATGTCCGCGGCGGGGCCCCACGGCTGCTGGCCCGGCCGCCGGGGCCTGCCCGTCGGCCGCGGCCGAGGGGGTGGGGAGACCGCCGGCCACGGGGTGTCGCCGGCGAGGGGGCGGGGCGTCCGGGCCCCGCTCAGCGGAGCCGCCGGGTCGGCGGCCTGCGCCTGCGGCGCACTCGCCCGCGCCGGCGAGGGATCGGCCGCGGGGCGGCGGCCGCCTGGTCCCAGGCGGGCTCCCCGCTCGCCGGCCCGCCCCAGGAGGAGGTCTGCGGCGCCGCCCCGGGCCCTCCTGAGCGGCGGGCTCGGAGGCCGGGCTGGGCCTGGGGCACGCCCCACGCGGGGTCCCGCCCAGGGGCACGCCCCAGGCAGGGGTCCCGGCCAGGGGCTCGCCCCAGGCGGGGGCCCCGGCGGCGGGCTCGCCCAGGAGGATCTCATCGGCGTCGCCGCCCCAGGAGTCGGACTGACCCTGGTCGTCATCCCAGCCCTGCCGGCCTCCGCCCGCCGATCCGCTCCCAGGGCTCGGGCTGGGGGCGTCGGCCTGCCGGCCCCTGCCACTGGGGCGCCAGCGCCTCGGCGGCCGCCGCCTCGGCCGCGTGCCCGGGGCTGATCGACTCCGCCGGTGCGGCGTGCTCGACCGCCGCCTGCGCCGGGGAGGGCTGGGCGGGCGCCGTCGGGCCGTCCGCCCCCGACGCCGGCGAGGGCGGGGGCTGCACGGGCGCCGGCTGCGCGGGCGAGAGCGGGGACTGGGCGGGGCGGGCGAGGACTGGGCGGGCGCGGGCTCCAGCCTCTCCACCGGCGCGCCCACGAGCGTCGCGTCGGAGGCCGCATCGCCGCCCAGGCTCAGCCCAGCGCCCTCCGCGCTGCGGTGGATGGTGACCATGATGTCGTCGAAGGCGACGTCGAGCGGGGACCTGGGGCTTGTGGACGCAGACCTCGACCTCCTGGACCCGCCCGTAGGCGAGACCGCGTCGGAGACCCGTTCGGCGAGGGTCTCCAGAAGGTTGACGGGGTCGCCCTCGATCACGGCGATGACGGAGGCGGCCACCTTCCGTAGTCGATGGCGTCGTTCAGCGAGTCCGTGACGGCGGCGACGGCGGTGCCGCGCCGCCCCAGGCCGAGAGTCACGTCGACGACGAAGAGCTGACCCTCCCGGCGCTCGGATGGCAGGACGCCGTGGCGGCCACGGGCCGACAACCCGGTCAGCCGGATCGTGTCAACGTCGGGTGCGGGAGTGCTCATCGTGTTTCCTTCCACAGTGAGGCGGTTCGGACGGCGTCCCGGCTGGCCGGGACCTCATGAACTCGCACGGCCCAGGCGCCTGCGGCGGCGGCGAGGGCCGTGGTGGCGGCGGTGGCGGCGTCGCGGGCTAGCGGGTCGGCGGCGACGTCGTCGGGCAGGGCGAGGGCGAGGAAGCGCTTGCGGGAGGCCCCGATGAGGACGGGGCGGCGCAGGTCCTCGCGCAGGCGGGCGGTGGCGGCCAGCAGCCGCCAGGACTGCTCGTGGGTCTGGCGAAGCCCAGCCCGGGGTCGATGACGACCTGCTCGTCGGCCAGGCCCGGCGTCGGCCAGATGGTCCAGGCGCGCGCGCAGCTCGGCCTCGACGCCGGCGAGCACGTCGCCGCCGTAGTCGGTCAGCCCGTCCATGGTGCGCGGGTCGCCGCGCCAGTGCTGGCAGATGTAGACGACGCCGGCGTCGGCGAGGACGCCGGCCATCGCCGGGTCGGCCAGGCCGCCGGAGACGTCATTGACGACGACGGCGCCGGCCTCGATCGCGGCGGCGGCGGTGGCGGCGTGGATCGTCGACGCTGACGGCGATGCCGGCGTCGGCGAGCTCGCGGATGACCGGCAGGGACGCGGTTCTGCTCTCGGCGAGGTCCACGCGCCGCGCCAGGGCCGGGTGGACTCGCCTCCGACGTCGAGCAGATCCGCCCCTGGGCGATGAGCTGGCGGCCGTGGGCGACGGCGAGCTCGGTCGTGACCCAGCGCCCGCCGTCGGAGAAGGAGCTCGGGCGTGACGTTGACGACCCCCATGACGAGCGCGCGTCCGGCCTCGCCGGGGCGACCAGGTTCTCCGGCAGCGGTGCTGGGACGAGCGGGGGCGTCGGTGTTCACCGTCCCAGACTAACCGGGCGAGGGCCGTTCCACCGGGAGGCGGGCGGAGTGAGTCCGCCCGGCGCCCGGACGGCACGGGTCCGACGGCGCCAGTCCGCCCCGGCGAGCGGGCGGCGACGCGGGCGGCGCGCGCAGCGTCGTGTCCTTCTTTTGGTGGAGGCGGGTGCGGGTCGGTTTCCTCGTCGCATTCCGGCGGCGCACCGCCGGTTCCTAGTGTCGAATCAGCACCCGGGCGAAGGACCCGGACCACCGTCTTGAGGAGAAGGCATCATGCACCACCGCAGCGCACCCTGACCCCGCACCCCGCACCGCACCGGCGCCCGGCGCCGGGCCCGCGCCCCGTTCCCCGGAGCCCCCTGACGCCGCCCGCGCCGACATCGTTGTGGTGGAGGCGCGTGATGTGGTGCGGGTGTACGGGGCCGGTGAGGCTCGGGTGGTGGCTCTGGGCGGGGTGAGTCTGAGCGTGGAGCGGGTCAGTTCGTGGCGGTGATGGGCCCGTCGGGGTCGGGCAAGTCGACTCTGCTGCACTGCCTGGCCGGTCTGGACTCGCCCACCTCGGGCAGTGTTCTGATCGCGGGCAGGATCTGGCGGGCATGAACGACGCTCAGTTGACCCGGGTGCGGCGCGACAGGCTGGGGTTCGTGTTCCAGGCCTTCAACCTCCTGCCCACCCTGAGCGCCGAGGAGAACATCCTGCTGCCCCTGCGCCTGGCCCGGCGCAGGCCCGATGAGCAGTGGTACCGGGCGGTCATCGACGCCCTGGGCATCGCCGACCGCCTGGACCACCGGCCCAGCCAGCTGTCGGGCGGCCAGCAGCAGAGGGTGGCCGTGGCCCGGGCCCTGGCCGGGCGCCCCGAGGTCGTCTTCGCCGACGAGCCCACCGGCGCCCTGGACACCGCCTCGGCGGCCTCGCTCCTGTCCGCCCTGGCCGGCATGTGCGCCAACCTGGGTCAGACCGTGGTCATGGTCACCCACGACGAGAACGCCGCCGCCGCCACCAACCGCATCATCCGACTCACAGACGGACGCATCACCACAGACAACCCACCACCCACACCGCACCACCACGCAGCACCCGCCGCGCCCGCCCGCCGCACCGGCGGCCCGACCCAGAGGGGTGCGCTGACGTGCCCCTTTGCTGGATGTGCGCCGCACCGCCGCGGCCCTGGTGGCGGTGGCCCTGAGCGCGGCCCTGATCGCCTTCGCCTTCATCGTCTCCCGACTCTACACCACCGGCATGCAAGCCGACGCCCGCCTGTCCCTGGGCGGGGCTGACGCCGTCGTCGTCCCCGCCCGCCCCTCCGAGGGCGGCGGCCCCACTGGACGACGCCGTCATCGCACGGCTGTCCGACCTGGACGGCGTGGCCTCGGTGCGCGGGGAGCACATGGACATCCTCCGACTGGATCTGCCCGAACAGCTCACTCGCGCCGTGGGGGTCCGCGGTCCTGGCCCAGGACGTGCCCGCGCTCAGCGAGCGCACGACCCTGACGGCCGGACGCCTGCCGCAGGGGCCTGGGAGGTGGCCATCGACACCACCCTGGCCAAGCAGCAGGAGCTCGGCGTGGGCGACGTCATCCGCCTGAAGAACAACGACGACGGCGATATCCGCACCAGCCCCACCGTGGTGGGCATCGTCTCCCCGGGCCCCGACGCGGGCCTGGACTCGAGCACGGGCGGCGCCGTTTACGCCACGGTCGACCAGCTGGCCGCCATGGGGGCGAGAACCGCCTACCACCGCCTGTACGTGGACGCCGAGCCGGGGTGAGCACCGGCGACCTCGTGAGCGAGGTCGAACAGGTGGTGCACGCCGTTCAGCCCGCCGCCTCGTGGTGGACGCCGATACCGCCGTGGCCCAGCGGGCCGCCGCCTCCCAGTCGGGCGGCACCATGATCGCCACGCTCCTGAACCTGCTGGCCCCGGTGTGCGCGGTGGTGTCCGCCATCGTCATCGCCACCACCTTCACCGCCCTGGTGGCCCGCCAGACCCGCACTACCGGACTGCTGCGATGCATCGGCGCCTCCCGGCGCAGGTCATGGGCGCCGTGCTGCGCACCGCCGCCCTCACCGGATTGATCGGCTCCGTCCGGCGCCGGACTCGGGGCCGGGGTCGCCGTCGCCCTCATCCGCGCCGGCGTCATCGAGGACCTGGGCGCCGACCAGCTCACCATCACCCCCTCTCCCTGGCCGTCACCGTCGCCGTGGGCACCCTGGTCACCCTCATCGCCGTCCTGCTCCCGGCCCGCCGCGCCTCCCGCGTCTCTCCCTGGTGGCCATCACCGGCCAGACCACCGGCGCCAAACAGGCCGGCAGGGCCCGGCGGTGGGCCGCCATCGCCGGGCGGTTCTCGCCCCCTGGCCGGCGTTGCCGCTCTGGTGCTGGGGACGGTCGGGCACAACCTCTACGTCGTGGCCGGCGGCGCCGCCCTCATCGCCCTGGGGAACCCTGGCGGCCCCTGCCCCTGCTGGTGGGCGGCGCCGTCGGCCTGATCGGGCGCTTCGGGGACGAGGAGCGCCATCCCGATCCTCCACCCTGGCCGCCCGCAACCTGAGCGCAACCCCGGCCGCTCCGCGGCCAGCGCCGCCACCCTGTTCGTGTGCGCCCTGGTCGGCTCGACCCTGTTCGTGGGCCTGTTCTCCTTCACCTCCTCCTCCAGAACATCGTGAACCAGGCCTCGCCCACCGACATCACGATCTTCGGGGTGACGCCGCAGACCGACGCCGCCGCCCCTGACCTCCACCATCAGGGGCCGTCGACGGCGTGCAGGACACCGTCCTCGTCCCCAGCCTCGACCTGACCCAGACCGTGGACGGCAAGACCGAGCAGACCGACGTCCTGTCCATCGACACCGCCGCCATCGCCCCCGTCGCGCGCTCCACCAGGGCCTGGAGGACCTCGACGACAACACCCTCATCGTCGGCGAGATCTACGGCATCCCCGACGGCGCCGCGGTCACCCTCACCGGACCGGCCGGCAGCGCCACCCTGACCGCCCGCGTCAGGGAGGGCTGGGGCGCCGTCATCACCCCGCCGCCGCCGAGCGCCTCAACGGCGACGACCCCACCAACGCCCCTCATGTGGGTGCGAGCCGGCGGGACGGCTTCACCCAGGGCGTCGAGGACGCCGTGCGCCAGGCCGTCCGCGGCCAGGACCCTCATGGTCATCGGAAGGGTCCCAGGGGCGCGACACGTTCACCGACCTGCTCCACCGCACCGTGCTCACCATCTGCCTGGTCATGGGAGCCGCCCTGATCATCTCCCCTGACGGGCCTGGCCAACACCACCGACATCTCCGTCCTGAGCGCACCCGCGAGATCGGCGTCCTGCGCGCCACCGGCACCGCCCGCACCCAGATCCGCCGCCTCATCACCACCGAGGCAGCCCTCCTGGCCGTCATCGGCGGGGCGTCTGGGCGTCCTGGCCGGAACCGCCCTGGGCGCGGCAGGCACACTCGCGATCCTGAGCGACGGCGGCATCGAAGTCGCCATCCCCTGGCTCCCGCTAGCCGGACTCCTGGCCGTCACCCTCCTGGTCGGCGTCACCGCCTCACTGCGACCCGGCCGGGCCCGGGCGCGGCCGTCGCCCCCGGTGACCGCCCTGGCCGCCGACTGACGAGGAGCTCGGAGAAGGACCCGGAGTGGGAGGCCCCTGCGGCGCGTGCGCCCACAGCGCGGCCTCCCGCTCCCGGTGGACGGCGACGACGAGCTTGAGGCGGGAGGCCGCCCTGTACTTCTTCATGAGGTGGGAGACATGAGTCTTGACGGTGGATTCGGCGACGACGAGGCGCTGGGCGATCTCCGCATTGGAGTAGCCCTCGCACAGCAGGGCGAGGACCTCCTGCTCGGCCCCGGTGATATCGGGCCGGCCACCGCGGCAGGGCCGGGCGCAGGTGGCGGCCACGAGCCGGGAGGCGGTGGTCGGGGAGATGGTGGTGCCGCCGTCGGCCGCCGCGAGACGGCCCGGACGATCTCCTCGGGGGCGGAGTCCTTGAGGAGGAAGCCGTGGGCCGACTGCGACAGGGCGGCGAGCATGGCCTCGTCGTCGTCGAAGGAGGTCAGGACGATGACGGCGGTGCGCGGGATGCTCGACGCGCACGCGGCTCAGCAGCGCCAGCCCGTCCATGCCGGGCATGCGCACGTCGGTGAGCAGGACGTCCACGGGGACCCGGCGCAGGAAGGCGAGGGGCGTCGACGGCGCGGTTGAAGGTGGAGGCGACCTCGATCCTCTCCGAGGAGGCCAGGTAGGCGCGCAGGGCGGTCAGACGAAGGCATCGTCGTCGACGAGCGCGACCTGGACCACCTGCGGCGGGGACTGGGGCAGGGAGGTGAGAGCCATGACAGGATGCTAACCGTTGACAGGCAGGAGAACGTCACGAGAACCGGACGCGAGACGGCGGCGCGGGACTGCGGGGCGGAGTCGCGGTCGGCGGCGCGGCCCGCGCAGTCGCGACCCGCGGCGGGCACCACCGGCCCGCTGGCCCGCACCCGCTTTCGCCACGTGGGCGCTGCGGCGGCGCACCCACCTGCTGTGCGTGGCCTGCGCGGGCCTTCACCCCTGTTCTCCATCACGGGCATGACCCGCTGCACCCCGAGTGGGATCGGGCTACCAGGTGGCCGGGGCCTGGGCGTGGCCCTGGTGTCGGTGTGGCCGCTGGGGGCGGTGCGCTCAGCCTCCTGGCCTCGGGCGTCTTCCAGGTGGTGGCGCGTGGTCGTCGGCCCCTGTGCTGCCCCGCTGCTCGGACCGTGGCTGTGCGCCTCGGTCCTCCTGTCGCGCGGCTTCAACCGCGTGGTGGCTCTACGGCCTGGCGGCCCTCAACGTCGCTCCCCTCGAGTACGTCACATTCCAGTTGAGCACGCGATCGAGCTACGAGTCGAATTCTACGTGATGCTAGGGGTGCGGGCTGCTTCTTCCTGATCATCGCCGAGCTCATGCGCCGCCCGCGCCGGCAGGCCGACGCGGTGGCCGAACGCTACCGGGAGGACCTGGAGCGCCAGCGCCTCCTCGTGGTCTCCGAACTGCACGACACGGTCGTGCGCGACTCACCCGGGCGGTCATGACCGCCGAGCAGGCGCGACTCGCCCGGCCCGGCGCCGCGCTCGCCCGCGACCTGAGCGCGCTCACGACCTCCGTGCGCACCGCCGTCGAGCAGCTGCGGGGCAGCCTGCGGGCCATGAGCGACGCCGGCGGGGCCTCCGGTCTGGACGTCCTGGCCTCCTCCGCCCCCGCCCCTGGCCGAGGTCGTCGACGAGGCCCGCCTCATCCTCGCCGGCCGCGGGATCGCCCTGGAGGCGGTCGGCCTGGAGGCGCTCGACGCCGACGCCGTGCCGCCGGGCGTGCACCAGCAGCTCGTGCGCGTCCTCAGCGAGCTGGTGAGCAATACGGCCAGGTACGCGGCGCCCGGCGGCGCCCGGCTCGTCGTCGGGACCGACGGGCGGAGCCCTGAGGCCGTGGTCTCCAACGCCGTCCCGGCGGCGGGGCTGGGAGTCGGACGCCCCCGTCCTGCCCCGGCCTGGGGCTGACGGGGCGCGACGGCGCGTCGAGTCGCTGGGCGGGGCCTTCGACGTCGTCCCGCGCGCAGGGGCCGGTGGACCGTGTCCCTGAGCGTGCCGCTGCCGCGGAAGGCGACGTCGTGAGCGCCGTCGGCCCGAGAACGAGAGGGCGGACGGGCGCCGCGCGACGATGCTGTGGAGCGCCACGAACTTCGCCACCTGGGCGCCGCGGCGGCGCACCCACCTGCTGTGCAGACGCTGGCCGCGGGCCTCTTCACCCTGCAATCCATGGTGTACGACGGCCTCGTCGAGCCCGAAGATCTGGTTCATACTGGTCTCGGGCCCGCCGTGGCCCTGGTCTCCGTGCGGCCCGCGGTGGGCGGCGCGCTCAGCCTCCTGAGCTCCCTGGCCTCTCACGCGATGATCCGCGGCGAGTTCCCGTTCCTGGTCGTCATAGGGCCGTGGCTGTGCGCCACGATCCTCCTCACCCGCGGCTTCCCCCGCGGGGCGGCTCTACGGCCTGGTGACCCTGAGCACCGCGGTGGGGTTCATCCCCTTCGCGTCCGTGAACTCCGACGAATACACGGCGCTCATGATCGTCTACGGGCCCGTCCTCCTGGTCGTCGCCGAGCTCGTGCGCCGCCCACGCCGGCAGGCCGACGCGGTGGCCGACCGCTACCGGGAGGACCTGGAGCGCCAGCGCCTCCTCGTGGTCTCCGAGCTGCACGACACGGTCGTGCGCGACCTCACCCGGGCGGTCACGGCCGCCGAGCAGGCCCGGCTCGCCCAGCCGCGAAACGCCCCGCTCTCCCCCGAACTCGCGGCCATGACGGCCTCCGTGCGCGCCGCCGTCGAGCAGCTGCGGGGCAATCTGCGGGACCGTGAACGACGCCGGGGGCGCCGCCGGCCTGGACGTCCTGGCCTCCTCCGCCCCCGCCCCCTGGCCGAGGTCGTCGACGAGGCCCGCGCCGCCCTCGCCGGTCGCGGGATCGCCCTGGAGGCGGTCGGCCTGGAGGCGCTCGACGCCGACGCCGTGCCGCCGGGCGTGCGCCAGCAGCTCGCGCGCGTCCTGGGCGAGCTGGTGAGCAATATGACCAGTACGCGGCGCGGCGGCGCCCGGATCCTCATGGAGACCGACGGGCTGAGCCTGGAGGCCATGGTCTCCAACGCCGTCGCGCCGGGCGGGAGGCGGGCGGCACCATGGGCGGCCGGACCGGGGGAGCGGCGGCACGAAGGCCCCTGGGGACGGACCGGGGAGCGGGCAGTGCGACGGACCCGGGGACGGACCGGAAGGCGGACGGGCCGGGCGGGATGCGCCCTGGCACGGGCCGGAGGCGAGGGACTCCGCCGTCTTCTCCTCCGGGCTCGGCCTGCCCGGGGCCAGGCGCAGGGTGGAGGCGCTGGGCGGCACCTTCGACGTCGCCCGCACCGCCGAGCGCTTCACCGCGGTCCTGTCCGTGCCGCTCCGGGTCCAGTGAGGGGCCGCTCCGAGCACCGCCCCGGGATCTCCGGTCCGACATCAGGATCGCCGAGCACCGCCCCGGGACCGCCGAGACACCGCCTCGAATGAGACTCGCGGTCCCGCTGCGGGTCATGCGAGCCCCAGTTGCGCCCCTGCTTTATTGCGCGTAGATAAAGCACAATAAAATCTCTAATAAGGGAGGTTATTCAGGTGTGGTTTTGAAGACGTGGGGCGTGAAGGTCGTTGTGGCGGTCTGCTCGGGCGGGTCCTCCTCGTCCGGAGGGCTGCTGCGAGGGCGTCCGAGTGCGTCTCCCGGGTGTGACGCGCGGGGTCGTTGAGGGCGGTGGGGTGAGGGCCGGCCGTGACGGCCCGCCTGAGTCGCCCGGGTGCGGTGGGGCGCTGGGGATCAGGGCTGGGGCTCATCCCCGGCTCACCCAGTCGCCTCCGGGTGCGCTGGGGCGCTGGGCGCGGCGGGATCGGCGGGTCGGGCTCGGGGCGGCCCGGGCGGCGGTGGAAGATGCTCCGGCGCCCGCCCCCCGCCGGTCGTCTCGCATGGTGGGACGGCGTCTCGCATGTCGTGACGCGCGCGGACGCCGGACGCGCATTCCGCCCTCGGGACGACGGTCGGACCGCCGTGGTCCAGCGGAACGCAAGTGGTCCGCACGTGAGAGCACCGCCATGAGCCCACTGAACAACCTTCAAGCCTTTCTCACCAGTGCGGCGGCCCGTGGGTCGGGATCGTCATGATGGCGAGGCCGGGCGGGCGCGGGGTGGTGCGGATGGGCTCTGGGACGTTCCGGGGCGGGGGCGTGTCCGAAATCTGTTGCAAAAGGCGCCCACGGCGGGATCGACCGCGGAGAAAAAGCGCGGAATATCAACGATTCTTCTCGCGCGTCCCGGCCCGATGGGGGCCTTTGCAACAGACCCAGACAACGCATGCTGCGGGACCCCGGGAGAGGCGCCGCGGGCCGGGCAACGACCACGGCGGGCGCCGCCCCGGCCTCAGGACCAGCGCGCCCAGGATGAGCTCATCGCCTCGCTGCGGGTGGCGGCGTTGCGCAGCAGGCCGCGCACCGCGCTCGTCACCGTACTGGCGCCGGGCTTTGTGGACGCCGCGCATGGACATGCACAGGTGCTCGGCCTCGACGACGACGAGGACGCCCTGGGCGCCCAGCCGCTCGATCATGGCGTCGGCCACCTGCGCCGTCAGCCGCTCCTGGACCTGGGGCCGGCGGGCGTAGCCGTCCACGAGCCGCGCCACCTTGCTCAGGCCCGTCACCCTCCCCTCGGGCCCTGGGATGTAGGCCACGTGCGCCGTCCCGTGGAAGGGCAGCAGGTGGTGCTCGCACACCGAGTACAGCGGGATGTCGCGCACGAGCACCATCTCGGAGTGCCCGACGTCGAAGACCCGCTCCACATGGGCCCCGGGATCCTCGTCGAGGCCGGAGAACATCTCCGCGAAGGCGCCGCCATCCGCTCGGGGGTCTGGCGCAGGCCCTCGCGGTCGGGGTCCTCGCCGATGGCCACGAGCAGGTCGCGCACCGCCCGGCGCACGCCCTCGGCGTCGTAGCTCACTGCCGGTCCCCGCCCGCCCCGCCGCGGCGCGGGACCCTTCGATCCGGCGAAGTAGTCGCCGGCGGCGATGGCCTCGTCCATGACCAGGGTGTCGTCGCTGGACCACAGGGGGCGCTCGGGCTGCTTGACCACGGGGGCGAAGATGCGCTCGAGGTCCTTCTCCAGGAGCGTCTCCCTTCTCCAGCAGCTGCGTGGCCAGCTCCTCCAGGACGTCGCGGTTGCGGGTGAGGATCTGCCAGGCCTCCCGGTGCGGCGGCGTCCATGAGGGCGCGCACCTCGGCGTCGACGGTCGCGGCGACGTCCTCGGAGAAGTCGCGGCTGGTGGCGCTCAGGCCCCAGCACCGTCTCGTTCTCGGTGGTGCCGAGCTTGACGGCGCCCACGGAGCGGGTCATGCCGAAGTCGGTCACCATCTGGCGGGCCGTGGCGGTGGCCTTCTCGATGTCGTTGGAGGCCCCGGTGGTGGGGTCGCGGAAGACGAGCTCCTCGGCCACGCGCCCGCCCATGGCGTAGACGAGCTGGTCGAGCAGCTCGTTGCGGGTGGTGGAGTACTTTGTCGTCGCTGGGCATGACCATGGTGTAGCCCAGGGCCTTGCCGCGCGGCAGGATCGTCACCTTGGTGACCGGGTCGGAGTAAGCGCCGGCGGCCGCGCACAGGGCGTGGCCCGCCTCGTGGTAGGCGGTGACGGCCTTCTCGTGCTCGTTCATGACGCGGGTGCGCTTCTGGGGGCCGGCGATGACGCGGTCGATGGCCTCGTCCAGGGCCCGGTTGTCGATGAGCTGGGCGTTGAGCGGGCGGTGAGCAGGGCCGCCTCGTTGAGGACGTTGGCCAGGTCCGCGCCGGTGAAGCCGGGCGTGCGCGGCCACCAGCTCCAGGTCGACGTCGCGCGTCATGGGCTTGCCCTGGCGTGCACCTTGAGGATGGCGGCGCGCCCGGCCATGTCGGGGGCCTCGACGCTGACCTGCCGGTCGAAGCGGGCCGGGGCGCAGCAGGGCGGGGTCCAGGACGTCGGGGCGGTTGGTGGCGGCGATGAGGATGACGTTGGTGGTGGCGTCGAAGCCGTCCATCCTCGACCAGCAGCTGGTTGAGGGTCTGCTCGCGCTCGTCGTGCCCGCCGCCCATGCCCGAGCCGCGGTGGCGTCCGACGGCGTCGATCTCATCGACGAAGATGATGGCGGGGGCGTCCTCCTTGGCCTGCTCGAACAGGTCGCGCACGCGCGAGGCGCCCACGCCCACGAACATCTCGACGAACTCCGAGCCGCTCATGGAGTAGAAGGGCACGCCCGCCTCGCCGGCCACGGCCCGGGCCAGCAGGGTCTTGCCGGTTCCGGGCGGGCCGTAGAGCAGCACGCCCTGGGGATCTTGGCGCCGACGGCCTGGAACTTCTCCGGCTCGAGAGGAACTCGCGGATCTCTCCAGCTCCTCGACGGCCTCGTCCTCGCCGGCGACGTCGTCGAAGGTGACCTCGGGCATCTCCTTGAGGAGACCTTCGCCTTTGACCTGCCGAAGCCCATGGCGCCGCTGCGCCCGCCGCTCATGCGCCCCAGCACCCACCACATAATGCCGATGAACAGCGCCATGGGCACCAGGAGCTGGAGCATGGAGGCCCACCAGCTCGTCGTGGGGACCACGGAGTCGAACCCGCCCTGGCGGGTCGGCCGCCTGGACGAGGCGGTTGACCTGGTTGGACTGGGCGTCGGTGAAGGTGGATGCACCTTCTTGCCGAGGTTCTGCTCGGTCTCACCCGATTCCTTGGGCTTGAGGACGTAGTCCTCGGTGAGGTCGAGCTCGACCCGCTGCGTGCCGTCGATGACGGTCGCGGACTTGATCGTCGAGGCCGAGTCCTTGAGCAGGGTCAGGCCGTCCGAGGTGTCAATGGCGCGGCAGCCCCCTGAGCCCGGACAGCAGCGACCAGCCCAGCAGGGCCACGAGAATGAGGGGAGGATCCACAGCAGCGGGTTGCCGAGAGCGCCGCGTCTCTTGGACTTGTCCCTTGCCGCGGCCGGCGGAGCCGTCCTTCTTCCCTGGGGTGACGGTTCCGCCCGGGCTGACCTGTTTCACTCATAGGTGGTGGTTCCTTCGCACATGTGACCCTCAGACGGTAACCGACACGGGCGCCGTCTCGCTGCGAGAGGCGTCACCGTTCGCCTCGGGCGTTCAGCCCGACGGCGCGGGCGGCCGCGCCGCCCGGAGTCGGGCCGGAGGGACGGGCTGACTGGGACCGGCCCCGGTTCAGAAGAAGGCGGGGGCGGTCTCCTCCGGCGGCTGCGCCACAGGGCGAGGGCCCCGATGACGAGCAGGCACACCATGGCCAGGACGAGCCCGAGGCCCGCACCCGTGTAGGCCAGCAATCCGCCCACGGGTGTGGATGGAGGGCGGAGGGGATCGCGACGGCCATGGTCGTCGCGGACGGCGGCGCCCGCCTCCGCGGATATGCACTCGTCGCCGATACCGCTCCCCGTCGCTGAACCCTGTCGTCCTCCGGGTCGACCACCGTCACGACGACGGAGGAGTCCGTGGAGGGTCGCGGCCGGGCGGGCCCCGGCGAGGGGGCGGACGACGGCGTCGGCGTGGCCATCGGCGGCGCGTCCGTCTCGTCGCGCCTCGGAGCGCACCCGGCGCGGACGGCTGGGGAGGCGGCCTCGGAGCTCGGAGGGGCGGGGGCGGGTCCTGGTCTGGGACGATGTCGGCCGCGTCGTCGCGTCGTCGTCGGAAATGGCGGAGGGGTGGAGTCGGGTGGATGCGGATCGTCGTCGATCATCCCCGTATGATCCGCCTGCACATTATCCGGGGGCCGGGGCGATTCCCGTGGCGATCAGGGCGGGGGCGGCGGAGGCCGGCTGCACGAGGGCCAGGATGGAGCCGAGCAGCAGGACGAGGAGGACGCCCACGCCGCGGAGGACGACCATGTGCGAGCGTCGGGCATCCATGGCGTCCTCCTTCCTGCGCTGATCATCTCAGGGATCTGTGGTGCCGCACCATAGGGGCGGGCAATCCTGTGGATACCCTAGAGGATACGGAAGATCACGGTTCGATAACAGTGGGTTCGCCCTCACTCCCGCTTGTGGAGCCTCACCGAGGCCCTCGCGGAAACGGCCTGGTCGGGGGCCGGCGGCGGACCGGTCCGGTGGTTGACCGGCCCGCGCCGGCGGGGCGGCGGAGCCCGCCGGGGCGGCGTCGGGGCGGCGTCGGAACGACCCGACCGGGCCGAGCGCTCGTCGGTCGGCCGGCCCGATCGGTGCTGATCGGACCCGGACGCTCTGCGTCGGGCCCGGGCCCGGCGCAGGCGCTCGATCGCCCGGCGGCGGCCGCGCGCTGATCGGCGTCAGCCGGCGACCCCGGCTGCTGACCTCGCTGGCTGGACGACGACGAATCCCCGGGCCGAAGAAGCCCAGCTGGAAGGCTCGCCCGAGCCGCGCCCGATAATGGCGCCGGCCGTGAAGGTGCTCCTGATCTGCGGTTGAGAGTTCGCCGACCAGCAGACCGCGACCTGCGGGTCGACGAAGGTGGCTGCTGGGAGCAGTCGAGCAGCATGGGGGTGCCGTGAGAGGAGATCGCCGCCACGCCCCTGCCCCTGGACGAACAGGTTGAACAGGCCGCCGGAGAGGATGCCGCGTCGCCCGTCACGCGGATGTCGTAGGACAGGACCGAGTCGAAGGCCAGCAGGAGCGGGTGTCGATGGTGATGGCGTCGCCTCGAGCTCGATGAGGAAGATATTAGCTGGGACGAGCGGGCGAAGAAGATCTCGCCCCTGGCCGTTGACGCGCATGAGGTTGCCGCCCTCGTTGGTCAGGGCTCTCTTGATCATGCCGCCCAGGCTCCTGGCGCCCTGGTAGGCGAAGTCGATATTGCCCTGGTAGGCGACCATCGCCCCTGCGCGGCGATCACCCGGGGCCCATGACCACCCTGAGCATTTTCGCGACTGGAGGATCCAGCGCTGGGCGGTCTGCTGCCCTGAAGCGCCTGGTCGAAGATGGGGCTGCACGATGGAGGCCTTTCCGTCGGGAACGAGACAGACGGATGGTACAGGGCGATTGCCCCGGTGAATGGGAGGAACTCTCGCGCGAGCGGGCCGGGCGCGGTGGGCGGCATCGGGCAGCTCAACCGAGTGCGGTCGCGCGCGGGGCGGAGCGTCTCGTCGGGGCGCGATGATGATCGTCACTTTTAACCCTGCGAGCACGTCTGTTAGAGGCACGCCCGAGGGTTAAGTGACGTGCCTCGAGGATTGAGCGACGTGCTCGGGACGAGACGCCTGACGCCCGACGCCGAACGTGTGCACTTCGCACTCGAGATGTGCATTTTGTCTCGAAAACAACGGTTGAACTGCACTCGAATGCGAAAGTGCACTCTCGACGTCAGAGCACCCGCCGCGGTCGCCGCCCGACCGTGGCGCTCAGACCGCGGCGGCGCAGGTTGTCCAAATTGCTGTAAAGGCCCTGATCGCGCCAGAGCGCGAAGAGAATCGCGATATTCCGCGCTTCTTCTCGCAGTCGATCCCGGCTCGAGCGCCTTTTGCAACAGATTCGGACATGACCCGCGCCCCACGCACCCCACTCAATGCGCGATACGTCGAGACTAACCTGCGAGAACAGTCTGCTGGAGCCACGTTCTCGCAGGTTACCCGGCGATCTCGTCCGACCATTGGGATCGAGCACCCGCGGTCACCGGAGCAACCACGACGACCCCTGTATCGAACCTCGATCGCCCTATTGAGAGGCAGTCGAGCACTCCGCAATCCGAGCCGCGCAGCCTCCGAGCCCCGAGTGATCGCCCTTCCCGCGCCGGGCCTCGGCCCGGGCCGCCTGTCCGGGGCGCGGATCACGTCACCGCTCCGCCCCGGCCGCGGGACGGCAGGCTGCGGCGGGGCGCGCCCGCCGCCGGCTCGGGCGTCCGCCCCGCCTCCCCGGGATCGTCCCCCGCGCCTGGCCAGGCGCCGGGCCGCCACGACCCTGCCCGTCCGCGTCGCGGATGAGGTCGTCCGGCCAGACCAGATCCGCGCGCTCGGGGAAGTGCTCGGCGACCACCCGGCTGGTCACGTAAACGGTGCCCGGCCGCGGGTCGGGGAGGGCGGGTCGATGCCGAGCCAGGCGGCGCCGACGGCGAGGGGCACGTCGCGCACGGCGGTCTCGTCGTCGGGGCGGGCGGGTCGGCCACGCGCAGTGCTCCCTGCCGCCCCTCGGACAGCAGCAGTCGCGGCACGACGCCCGGCGGCGGGGATCCGCAGCGTCTCGCCGCCGCCGAGGTCGAGGACGACGTCGTGTGAGGTTCGCGAGTCAGCGCGCTCTCAGGCATCGGAGCTCTCCTCGCACCATCAGTCCCAGTGCTCGCGGCAACTGGCGGTAATACCATGGTGTCGCGAGCGCGCGCTTCAAAGCGGTGAGCCGATGTCCTCGCGAAGGGACATGAGCGCCTCTTCCAGTCCGACTAGGGCACCTTGGGATGCTTTACCGGTAACGGCGACCTCGAATGCGCTCACACGTCAGGCGCAGCAGATCCGTGCGACTCAGTCACGGCGGCGTCGACGACGAACGGTCTCGGTCCTGAATACGGGTGCTGGGACTTCCATCGCGGCAGACTCCAACGCGCCTGCGGAGCACGCCGTGCGCCAGGATCACCCGGTTGCGCATCTCGTAGATGATCTGGAAGAAGATCACGATGATCCGCCGTGCGCACGCCGTCGGCGCCTGAAAGCGCGACGCGCCGTTTCCTGTTTCCACTCCGATCGCGACGACGTCGCGCGAGACGTCCGTACCCCCAGACCGGTGATTGCCGGATCGTAGTTTGCGATTTTGTTTGAGAGCTGACCGCGCGGCGGCGACGACAGTCAACCTCATTTGCGTCTCCCCAGTCGGCATCGTCCGCCGATCTGCGACGTCCAGAAGATCGAGGATCGTGCCCGCACCGGAATCGTGGATCATTCTTGTGTCTCGCGGCTCTGACGCACTTCCGCCGCAAGGTCCGTCGCATTGTTCCGCCAACTCGTCCATGTCCTGGTCGCCGGCGCTGGAGAGCACGCGCGGCGCCGAGAAGGCTGAGGCTGTCGAGTCCGGCTGCGGCCGCTCCAGAAAGCGCCGCCTCGGCATCATGCGTGCAGGGCGAGCGATGGAACTGCGATTCGGCTTGCAACATTCTCTCCTCCGCAGTCCACGAAGGTCTGCAGGAAGAGCGGGACGGCGCTGCGCGCACCAGGCCTGGGCGGCGCGCAGTGCCCTGAGACACCGCCCACTTCTGTCCGGACCCCCACCAGAACGACAGCGGCCGGAGACGTCTCAGCCAGAAGCTTCTTCACCGGACGCTGACGTCGCGCGATCTCGGCCTCCGGCGCTAGCGGAGAGCGATCGGCCCGAGCCTCATAGCGTCGGAGGACGCCTTCGACATCAGTCAGATCTCAACCCTTTGTCGGGCGCGAGGTTTCGGCGAGGTTCGCGATCCTTCCGCAGCCATGCAGAGAGCACGTCCGAGTGAGGGATGCGGAAAGACGATGTGCAGGAGGCCCGTCCGAGAGCATCGCCCGGTGCCGCGCCGCAACTCGGGCTGCGGAGCCGATACAGAAGAATCCTTTCCGGAAAGAGGCACGAAGCTTCCGTCCACGCGTGCCGCTCGCGCCTCTGCCGCAGCCTCTGCCGTAGATGTACAGAACCGGCCGCCGTCCGGGCCATGAGCATCCAGCCCGGAGCTAAAATCTGACAATTCCTCTCGGCGCGGACGCGACTCAGGTCCCTGCCTCGACGGCGGGGCGAAAGTCATGAGGTCGATCCCTGCCGATCTCGTTGAGGTCGTCTGCCTCGCCAGCCAGCGATCCGCATCCGAGTCGCGCCCTCGCGTTCGCCCAGCCGATGACGGGCCCAGCTCGAGCGCCTCTTGGCGGACGCCAGCGAAACATCGAACTCAGAGATTTTCTCGCTTTCTCCCGCGCAGCGTTCTCCCTGGCGAGTATCGGCTCGCAGCGCGCCTTCACCCAGGCGCGCACGGCAGAGTCCGGCGCCGCTGTCACCGCTGCATCAGCCACAAGCAGGTGAGAGGCGGGCGAGTTCCCCATCGCGTGGTCAGGGACGTCTTTCGCTGAGCTTGGCACTCTGGCGTCTGGCTACTGCACGCACTTCCTGTGTAAAATACTCGCATCGTCCACACCGTGCATCTCTCGCCGCACTTGAGTCGCCTGAAGGACATGTCCCTGAGCGAGGAGCCAGGCGACGGCGGCCTCGCGAGGAGGATGCCCGGTTCCCAAACGCGCACCCCGAGACGCTCCTCGCCGCTTCTAGCCATAATGGACCGCCACGGCTGCCCCTCCTGGTCAACCGCGGCGAGCGCTGAGGGAGGAGCACGGTCGTGGATCCGGACATGGCGTTGATGTAGACCGGTTTCCGACCGACGCTCATCACTGACGCGCGGACAGGATTCTCTCGAATATGTTTCAAGATTTTCTGATTCTTTAGCGTCTCCCGACAGGCTGACTTCGACGGTAGAGACGTGCCCCGAGGACGCTCGGAGCGGAGCGTCCGCACTCGCGACAGTGCGACGGAGTCGCACAGAAAATATGGCCACGGGAACCATGCCGCCCGCAGGATCTGCGGTCAGCGGGAGCGCAACGAGAATCAAGTGGATAGAAACGATAGCCCGCCCGGTTCTATGGACCTTCGAAGTAGTCGGTATCCGAAGCATTCATCTGAAGCGCGGCCCTCGCTCCTGGGCGAGGGCGAGGCGAGAATTCTTCTCCTCCGTCACACTGGCATCGACAAGAGATTCACTCGCGGACTTCCGTCCTCGCTCGCCGCTCCGAGCAAGACGCACTTCACTCCAGTTCACGCCTTAGCGGCGCCTCCCGTACATTTGCCTGGATACTGCCGGATATCGATTCAGATCGCCCGCCCCGACGACGTGGATGAGTCGAGGTCGCATGACAGGTCCTCTCGATCTACTGTGCGTTGGTCGCACCGCCGCGGCGGGCGTCCGCGCGGCGGGGACGGCAGGACGCCCCGTCACCGTAGTGTGCCCGTCACGACGGCGCACAAGACGTGACATACCGCACAGGTCCCACCTTCCGAGAGGATCTCATGCAGCCCGTCGTCGCTCCGGGACCAACGGAGTCCAGCGCTACATCTTCGCCAGCGCCCGTCTGCGGACAGCATCGGCGCCTCGCCCAGCTCGTCCGTCTCAGGTGTGACAGACGATCGCCCCTGCGGCCACGGCCGCGAAGCGGAGGGAACCACCTGCAACCGCGGGCGGCGTGCAGCCCGCGGCTGCGTGCTGCAGGTTCAGCGCAGTGGGTGTCCGCGCTTTTCAGGCAAAGGTCATCTTCATGAGTGGACGGAAGGGGGACGCGAAAGGCCGTGATCGGCGCGTCACCCGGACGGCGCTCGCCCAGGCGGCGGCTGGACGTCTCGGCGTGCACCTCGGCATGGGTGACAAGACTCACGTCGACGAGGATCTCCTCAAACGGATCCACGCCGCCGCTCGGGCGCATGCCTGCGGCGCCCGCCCGCCGAGGCCCGCTGCAGATGCCCTGCTCGCGCGCGCAAGCGACTCGTCCTGCCCGCCTTCGCCAACGCTGGAACGCGCGTTCGGCCACATCGACGACGGGCCAGCGACGAGGGACCCTTGCTCTCCCTGCCCTCGGGTCCAAAGCGCCACCGGGCCTTCACTCCCGCCGGGACCTCGCTCTCGCGTGCCGCACGAGCGAAGCACCTGAAAACCCGGCAGCAGTACCGCGATCCCGTGCTCACGGAGCAAACTCACGAAAATCTCGGGAGGCCTTCGCGTCGACGTCGAAGCCCGGGGAGCGTCCCAGGCCGAGCACCGCCGTCAGGCAGGACTCAGGCGACGGGCGGGACTCCGACGTCGGGCGACTCCGACGGCAAGCAGGGCGCCGCCGACGAAGAACAGAAGTCCGACGTCATCGCCCTCGAGCGAGCTGAGCGCAGGCGGCACCGGGCGAGGCGGCGTCCGCCCTGTCCAAAAGGTGGCCGTCATCCACATCGACGGCAGCGGCGTCGAGACGCCGTCAAGTGTGCGCCCGGCCTCGGCGAGAGCGATGGACCACGTGGATGGGGACGACTTCTCACGGGCCGTCGGCTGTTCGCGCGGCGACGCCGACGCCCTGCGGCGCTTCTGTCCTCACCGTCACCCGACCGCCTCGACCGGGCCGTCGACCGGGCCTTCGCCAAGCGCCGCCGGACGTCGCGGCGGGCGTAGGGCCGACGCCGGCCCGGCGGAGCGGAAGGGGCAGCTGTCGTCGGTCGTCCCCGTCATCCTGCGACGACGGTCGCCGTCTTCACCAGCGGCGGCTACGCCCTCCCTTCGCGGTCGCCTATCTCCGGAAGCGCGCCGAGGGGCCACGAGAGCGACGCGCGCCTCAGGCACCTGTCGCGAAGAGGGCACCGCCCCATGACCGCCAGCCGCGGGCGTCGCCGTCGTCCGCCGCGACTTCCTTCGCTTCGTCGCCTACAACCTGGCCGAGCGCGCCTCGTCGGCGAGGCCAAGAGGTCGGCAAGCGCCCGGCGGCCCGTCCGGTCGACGCCGACCCACCACGCGCTCTTCGACTCCCAGCGCGTCCTGGACCGGAGAAGATCCTGCAGGCCCTACTCCTCCTTCACCACCGCGCCCTTCCTGCTGAGGCGCGACGGCGCCCGGCCTCCGGATCCCGGGCGGCACGAGCCCCTGGCCCGACACATGCGGAGCGAGTCCGCCAGTCGACGCCTCACCGGAGGATCTCGGGCACGGGCGAGACCCGCTCCCAAGACGCGGGCCGCCCGGATCCTGCAAAAGCTCCTGTCCGGCGCCGCCCAGGCGCGGCGTCGCGGACCGGGGCCTGAGTGACCGGCTCGCCGACAAGGCCGAGCGTGGTGGGTTGACGCCAAGGAAGGTACTGCCCGGCGAGGTCGCCCTGAGCGCATGGGCATCGAGCGCTCTTCGACCTCGTGGAGCTGAGCGATCTCTCTCCCTGACAGCTACCTGCTGGCCGTCGCCCTCCCCGCCGACGGCTCCGAGCCCGCAGCCACCCAGGGCCCAGGGCCAGGCACCGACACGCCGCGGAACCGGAGACCGGATCAGAGTCCCCGCGCCTCGGCGTCACCATCGTCTTCCGCGACCGACTGGGGCGTGTCCACGGGCACCGGCGTGGCCGGGGCGTGGACGCCGCCGTCGAGAAGGACGGGCGCGACCTCGCCCGTGGTGCGCGGCACCGTGCTCACCGGGGCCATCCGCGAGCAGGCCTTCGTCGTCGCCGAGGCGCCTCGACGGCGATTCCGGGGACAAGAGCTGGGATGCAGATTCGTCGGGCGCTGTTCTGATCGTCAGGCGCGCCCGGTCTCGTCTCCTTCTCCGACGCCCGCTTCGTCTCCTTCTCCGACGGCGCTGCGGCAGTGAGTCGAAGCGGGAGGCGGTACGAGGTCGTCTCCCCGTCCATCGACGAGGAGACGGCACCGCGAAGAAGGACCACCTGCGCCTGTTCGAGCGGGCCCGCGCCTGCTTCTGCGGTACGAGTGGAACTGCTGGACAAAAGCCCTGGACGGGCGATCACACTTTCACTGGTGCGTGCGGACCAGAGGAAAGGCGGGCCGAACCTCGTTCTGAAGCGTCTCCCGCCCTGTCATGTGCGCGCCTCGGTCTCCAACCGGTCCGACGGCGACGGCCTGTGCGGCACTCCTTACTATGAGACCGGTACGGCGAGACCGGCGGGATTGATGAGAAGGATGCGGATCCCAAGAAGGTCTCGAGAGGCTATCAGAGATCAGGTGCGCGCGAGCAGCGCTGAGAGCAGTAGCGTGACCGGCCACTGGACAGCCCGAGCGCGGACTTCCCTATCGACTTCGAAAGGCGGACGGCGCTCGGACATCCCGCATGGAAGAAAGAGTTCCGGCCACCGGGGCGGCCTTCGCTCGAGTCACGACCTCTCTACGAGAGACCGATCTTGATATCGATCCCACGTCGCCCGTGATCTCCTCACGACGCTGCCCTTCTCCAACGAGCTACGCTCCTGGGCTTCCTGCGCGGAACAGCACTGCTGCCCATTATCCACCACAGGCTCCAGGCCGCCGCCAGAGAAGAACGCCGGCGTCGGCGCAATCGCCCGTGAACAGTCATCCGGCGACGCCGTCGTCGCGCGGCGATCCTCCTGGTCTCCGACGCCACCGCCGTCGTCAACGGCGTGCGGGGAATGCCGATGCCGCTGGTGCTGTCCTGCGGCTAAGACGAGAGGGCAAACGACGACGGAGGGCGTGCGCGTGCTCAACCGTCTGCTCGCCGAAGAGCCTGAGAACGAGGATTCACAAGCCGCTGCGCGCACCGGTTCGTCTTCCCGCCTCGTCGAAGAGCGCGGACCCCTTCAGTTCTCCTCGGAGGGATGTACGCCCAGCGCTCCAGGGGCGCCGATCCACCGCCCACAACCTGGTCACGGGCGCGGCCGGAACGCGGTTGTTCCTGGCCCTCGCGCTGCCGCAGAGTGCGTCTGCAGCGCCACCGTCACCTGGGCGAGCGGTGAAGCTCTACGAACGCGTCGACCGTCTCGAGCGAGGGCCTGCACTCAGCGCACGCGGACTTCCGGAGCGACTTGGGCTGTGGCGCCTGAGCGGGACCTACGGCATCGGGCGAGTGCCGCGCTGGCGGAATCTCACCAGGTCATGAAGTCCCTGGGCCTCCTCGAGGGATGCGAGCAGAACTGGCCCTGTGGTTCACCTCCGACGTCGTGGCCGCTCCCCGGCTGGGGCGGGCGAGGCCCCGACTTGACTGCAACACAAGGCATCTGAACGCGCTGAGTCCTCTGAACTGACTCCGGCTGACGACTCGGGTGGCAGTTCAACGCTGAGGGATCCGCTCGCCGCGTCGCATCAGCCTGCGCGGCGGATCGTAACCGCGCGCCGCGACGGCGATCCAGGCAGGGTCCCAGTGCTGCGGGGTCTCTAGCCCGCCGACGTGCAGGCAGCGCCCGGAGGAGACGATGCGAGAAGACTCGCCCGCCTGTCGGTGACCGGAGTCGGCGAGCTCACGGGTTCAGGGATTCGGGCGATTCGCCGTCGACCATCCGCTGCTGCGCGAGAAGGAGTTCAGACTCACCTCTTTGAGCCGCCCAGACTTCACCGCCGATGGATGCGCAGCCGTGAAGCCGGAGGAGCGATGACGATCACCCGCTGCGAGTTGACCCAAGTCCGCTTGAGGACCGATTGCCTCGCCGCTGCGCTCGCGGGCGGCATTGACGCAGTCGTGGACCGCGCGCGCCCGTCGAGCAGCGACCGTGCGGCGCTATGCGCGCCCGCGACGGGGCGACCGCCCGGTGCTGACCGGTCGTTCGCTCCGGCAAGGGTGCGGTGCAGCGGCAAGAAGTACTTCGATGAAACACGAGAACTCCGCTCTCAAGCGCCTGTGGGGAGTGACTGTCGGCTCAGGGCGCCTGGGCCTCAGCTGACGACTCCACGCGCGGATCTTCACAGTGCGAGGCTCCGCGAGGCTCGGACCCAGGGCGTGCGGGCTGAGGACTCGCCCACTCGCATGGGCATCGGCCATCGACCGTTACTGTGGGCGCCGACACCCGCAGCGCTTCGAGCACGAGTACGTGCCGGCCGGAAGGCCCCTGACCCTGACGATCACCGCGCAGGCGGGCTCGACGCCCAGAAACCGGCTCCGACGAGTCCGGCCGCGCTTCGGGGCGCGAAATGTCAACCGGTGACGGAGGATGATGTGGAGCGGCTCTTCTCCATCATTCTCGGAGTGCTGAAGTCAGGACGGGTCTCCTTCGGCGGGCGCGAGGAACGCCGGCTGGGGACGGGTGCGACTCATGACATGCGGCCCGGCAGCGAAAGGTTCTGGGTCCCCACCAGGGCCCCATTGACGCGCGACGACCTTCTGAGCTGGCTGGGCAACGGCTGCCGGCGAGGGCATGAGCGAGCGGATCGAACGGATCGAATGCGGCGAGCCCGACCGCGTGCGCATCAATATCAGATGGAACAGCTGCACAGGTATTCTCGTAGTGATCCACACCAGTCAAGCTTGCCGGCGCGCACGAGTCCAACACGGATCAGGCTCGCAGAAGAACGTCGAGGCACCGGAGGAGCGAGAAGGCGACGCGACCGATCCGACGGCGAGTGTACAATTCTGAGGCGAGGACGATCCTGATGAACTCAACACCAGGCACCTGCGCAGCGGTCGGGAGAACGCGCCACGATCGTGCTGCCGGGCGCCTCGCGCGCGCGGCGCGCTGCGCTCAGCGCGCCTCGCGAATCGCCCGGCACGATCCTGGGCCGCTCGCCGTGCGTCCGTCGACGACTGGTCGGACACCAATGTGGCACGATCAGCTCAGCCCACGCATCCCTGACTCGTACGGCGCTCTGTTCGGCTTTCCACCGAGCGCCGGGGCGCACTGACGGTCCCTGGACACCTGGCGTCTCCAACGGATCCGCCGGTTGATCACGCACAGTGCGGGCGACCGGTGGACCGGCGGACCACTGCAGGGCACTCTGTACGGCGAGGGAGGTCCGCGACGCCGAGTGGAAGAACATCGTTCTCGAAGCTGGACACGAAGGCACTGTCCAGTGATGACGAATCGCCGCGGGGGACTCTAGCGTCCGCAGCCTCGAGGACTGGCGTAGTCTCCGCAAGGGCGGCACTGGTGCCCGCTCGGGCCTCGTCCTGGCCGAACTGGCCGCCCGCACGCGCCGCTGGGCAGCGGCACGCGCGAGGCTGGGCAGGTGGGTCACCAGCATCACGTCAGGGGCGGCCGCAGCGCGTCGGCATCAGGGACCAACTCTTCTCAGCGCCGTCGAAAGGGCTGCGAGTCCGTCGCCGAGCAGGTCCCGGCCACCTCCGGATCGGTGAACGAGGAGATCGCGCAGCGCGGCGCGAAACGGGATGGTCAGAGTTATCTGATGGGCGACGGAGGAAGAGCCAAGCTGAGACGCACCGATTCGGCAGGGACGGCAGAGTAGGGAGCGCTGGACCGTCCGCGACGCCGGGAGACTTGCAGCAGGTCATCGCCGGGCGGCCGAGTCCCAGGCGCAGTGGCAGGGCATCGCCCACACGACGGCGCGCGCGCGCGCTCCGATCTATCTCCGAAGGCGCTCCTGCGGCACGGACGGCGAGCAGGTTCCAGCGCTGGGCCACCGTTTACGAGGCTGCGGCTGTGGTCGGTGATCGCGAAGGGCGGCGGGCGACGGCGTGCTGGCGCACGAGCTCCAGTGGCTCAACGGCACCGGATCGGCGGAGGTCACCCTCCGCGGGGCCGATGGCGGCGGGCCGGGCCGACGCTCCCGGAGGAGGCTGCCGCTGGTACCGGCCCAACGACCATCTGCAGCACAGCGCCGACGAGACCGACGCGCGCACTATGCCCGATTATGACGAGCTGTCGAGGTCTCTGCGAGGCCGATTACGGCTTAATACCGTGTTCGTCGACGAGAGCGCTCGCGGCAGGGAAGTGGAACTGAGCATGGACGACTTCGAGTCCTTCCACTCCGCGGTCCAGCGAGATCCCGAGTGCTGCGCAACATCGCCACCAGAGCAGCCGCCCTGGGCAACCTCCTCACCGGCTCTTCGGAGAAAAAGCGTCATTCCCGGCCACGGTACCGCCTCTGCGCCGACCGCTGGTCCCGGCTCGATCGACTCTGGAGCGATCGTGCGCACGCCGCCTCGTCTTCGGCCAGCAGACTTATCGAGCACGAAGACGGCAAGGAGCGCCATTTCATCGGCTTCCGCTGGACGCTTCGACGGTGACCCCGTCGCTGCCCCCACCATGGTCAAGGGCATGATCTCCAGCGCGCGCCTACGAGACGCTCACCTGCTCGCGCTTCCGGGTCTTCGGGGACGTCGAGAACCGCAGTGGGCGGCGCCGCGCAGAACGACCACTCGAGCTCCTCACCTGCAGGCCGACGCTGCGAACGCCCGCGCATGACTTCTCCCGCTCGCGTCTTCGAGCAGGAGGACGGCGGACTCGCCGTCGAGTTACGCTGAGACGGCTTCGGCAAGAACGTGTCGCGTACGATCAATGACGATCGCCCGATGGACACGCGCGATGTGCGTGCGGCAGCACCCCGATATCAGGCCGGGCAGAGGCACGCCTCGTTCCCGCACGGCTCAACATGGACGCGTTCTGCCGCCATCGCCACGGCACGAGCGTGAGGTCCGCTGCAATCTGACGCTGTGCTGATCCTGCAAAGGCGGTCGTCACGCTCATTGGTCACCGGCGTGACGCGCTGGTACGACGACCGCCTCGAGAAAACTGAGTCCGCGCTCGACATCGACGGCACGGTTGTCGAGACGGTCGATGTCCTGGACTGCCTGCCGGTCAGTTCGAGGAGGACCGCTGCGGACTGTTCGGAGACGATAATAAGAGGCCGCCCGGGAGCTGTTCGCAGACGTAAGCAGGATGACCTACGAGCGCTTCTTCGTCAAGTCGACTCGGGCAGCAGTCTCGAACGGGTCTGCTCGGCCCGCATGTCCGACCGTGACCCGATACGCGACCGTGCTCCGGTCGTAGAGCGGCGCGCAGCAGCAGGCGCGGCGGAGACGGTACCTGCTCAGCCAGGCGGCCGCGTTCACCCACCCCGTTTCGCACGTCCGATAACGCCCTGTCGACGGCGATCTCGTCTCGTCGGTTCGATAAGCACGTGCGCCTCCAGCTGTAGGATTCCGCCGACGCTTGGTGGTGGACATCGTTCCCACAATGGTCGGACGGCGCTACAGCCGTCGCGGCGCTCGCCGCGGCGCAGAAGGTCCTCCCTCTGGCGGACGCCGACAGGCCTCCGCCGCCGATCGGCTCTTTCGGTTACGTCGTCCCCGATGCAGATGGCGCTGACAGGCTAAGAGCGATGTCGCCTATCGAGGGAGAGCTGTCCTTCGGCACGTCGTCGACGCCTCTGAAGGCCCGCGTCAGCCGCGAGAAGAAGAAACTCTCGCCGCTGCTGTCGCCCAAGACGTCGTCGGCGAGGCGCTTCCTCACCGACCGCCTCCGGAGCGACTCCTTCGAGGGCGTAGTCGCTTCCGCGCAGCGAGTACTTCGCCCCCGGGCAGCTCCTCTTTGGCGCCGCCAGCTACCCTGTGCACCGCGGACTCGTGCGAGGGTAAGGTCTGGACGAGCCAGGGTTCGCGCAGGCGACTCAAAGCTCCCGTGCTGGACGGTCGCGAGCAGGACAACGCCGCGGTCCGCCTCACGGCCCGCTCGTGGATGAAGACCGGCGGCGTCCTGCGCTGCACCATGCCTCTTCTCGAACCTGAGCCGGGATGAGCTGGCGGCGCTCATCTGGCGCTGCAGGATCTGGTCCGCCGAGAGGCCAAATGAAGCGAAGAATGACCGACGCCGTCGGCTCATCTGCGAATAGACTGGGGAAAGCCGTTCGGACTGACGCTCGAGTGTGAGCAGCATCGCGAAGAACGGCCTGCGCGCCATCCGGGAGGCGATCTGGCCGAGTCCTATGCGAACCTGGACGGATTGCTGGGCCTGGGCACCTCTCTGCTCGTCGGCGTCGGGACTTCTGCCGAACGGAGGCATCCTTCTCAAGACGCGCCATGGGTGAGGGCCACGCAGCGCGCCGCCTTCGGCTACAGCGCGACGGCAGCGCCGGTGCGCTACATGTCCCCGAAGGAGAACAGGGCGAACAACCAGACCAGCGCGAGGACCGCGATCCCAGGGAGGGGTATGGCCGGTCCTCGGCGGACCTGTTGGCCGAGGATCCCTCCGGCCGCATCAAGACTGCAAAGCGACGCTCGGCAGACCTGGTGAGGGAACTGCTTCCCGGTCGTCGGAGCCCGCATCGATGCTGCCACCAGCCGTCGATGACGATCAGCGAGCTTCGCGTCGATGGCGGGGTCGTCAACGCGGGTTTCTGCCTGAACTCACCGTGACGCGGGCAGCGGGCTCGCGCACGCAGGTTTTCGGTCGCTCGCGCGGACCGCGCGCGTGCCGCGTCTGCGGCTGATCAGCTGCGCGATGCGCGCATCAGGACAGAGCCGCCGGGCGAACCTGCGCGTTCGACAGGACCTCGTTGCCGAAGGATCTGCGAATCATGCGAACGATCCGGCGCTCGACGCACGATGACTCCTCCCAGGCAGGCCGCTCACAGCGCCGAGTTCGGCATCGACCGTAGCCCTCTCCCTGCCGTCGGGCCATGTGCGCCACCGCGCGCGCCACCGCTCGCAGAACAACTCCGCCGATAATGGCGGAGCCCAGGATCACCGCGATGACACCAGCCACCGGATTGAAGTGCCAGCCTCCGAGCCGGCCTGGGCGACGGTCGATGCGCCTCAGGTTCCATGCTCACCCAGAGCCTCGAGAACTGCGCTCAGCAGCAGGCCGATGAAAGGGAGAACACCGCGGCCGCGATCTCCAGCGTCCGGGCCGACCTGGCCTGCTCCTCCTCGCTGCCGCTCGGCAGCAATGCCCGATCCGCATGGAGCACGTTCTCCGCAGGCGGTGCGCACGTCGCGCGCCTCGACCAGCAGGGATCCTGTACGTCTCGAGCAGGTAGGGTGAGGAAGGCGTCGAGCTGGCGGTCCGAGTCCGTACATCATCAGCACTGCTCGGAGACGACGAATCCCACCGCTCTCCGAGACCGAGCTTCGACGGGCCCGGTCCACCTCCTCCGGCGGCATTCGCCCGCACCTCCGCCAGGCGCGCCGCGAGGACGTGAGGCCCGGTGCCGCTGGAGCAGCATGAGCAGGACGGCCTGGGATGAACCTGCCCTCGATATGGGCGAGCGGGCTGGAACCCCTCACTCGGATCTGCCAGAAGCGCGTACCGCTGATACTCGCAGCCACGCCACCCAGGTCTGGCGACGGGCGGTGGACCACAGCGCTCCGTCTGAAACCCCGTCCTCGAAGCTCTCGTCGTCGCGGCGGGCAGACGCCTCACCGCCAGGCGCTCACCACCGCCCGCTCCCGGGTCGCATCGAGCAGCGCGACCACGGCGTCCTTCACAGCGGTCGCGCGCCCGCCCCTCCTGGCGCTCCTGGTCCGTGCGCAGGTCGAAATCGCCCAGGACCAGCCCGTCGCGCGCGCGCGCGAGGCGCTACCGATATCGACAGCGGCACGGTGACGACGTGCGGAGTCGGCGCTCGGTTCATCCCAATCGGTGACCCCGAGATCCGTGCCCCACATCGTCGGCGCTCCGCTTCGACTCAAGGGCGAGGACCCGCGCACCTCGTGGGCGATCTCCTCCTTGCCGGCGGGCTCGCGCGTCAGATTGCGGACCCAGGAGAATGCCTTGGGACTCAGTCGCACGCGCAGCGACCAGTGAAGGACGATGAGCACCCGGTCGAGGGGCGTCTTCTCGCCCTGTCCCCGGCGGCGCCCCCGGCGTCGGGGCCTCGACCGATTCCACCTCGAGAAAGATGTCCCGGCGAGCGGCGTAGAACGGCGGTCTGCCCCGACTCGCGCGGTTCTTCTCGGTGACGAAGACCGGCGCCAGGTCCGGGTAGACGTAGTGACGCCGGTGGCCGGGTCGAGGGAGCCGTCTGCGCACCGGCTCGCGCAGGCGGGCGCGACGCGCGTCGATAAGCGGTCGGCCTCCTGAAATACGGATATCCGCACCGGGCCCCGCGGGAACAATTCGGCGCCACTCCCCCACTGTCCCGAAGCTCCACGCTGGCCCGGCCATGAGCGCGCAGCGCATTGTCGTCGCCGCATCGATCTCCAGCAGGCCCGACGGCGTCCGGTCCTCGACGTTCCTCACGCCTCCCAGCCATGCCACATCCCCTCAGCCAGAAACCTCCTGAGGCGCGCCGACCCGTTTCCGCGGGCGTCCAACGCGACGTCCCTCGGCCACGCGCCGGAGCCGCTCCCGACCCCGGCGTCGGAACTCGCTCGACCGCGGTGACGGCCTGCTCGACGAGGCGGGGCGTGAGTGCACCGCGACTCGCCGGTAGCGGCTCAGGACCTGCTCGGTGCTCGGACGAGCCCTTCGAGCTGCGATTGATCGTGACCTTTGTTGCGCACGCGCACGAGGGAGGCTGCGCAAATCGGCGCCTCGTCGGCGAGATCGGCGTCATCGGACGTGTAGACGGAGTTTCGCTGGTCGAGACCGGCCGTCCGCGAGGAGCGAGAATACAGGGCTCTGAGATGCGCCGGTCCGCTTTCGGATTCGGGCAGCGGGATTCAGCAGCTCGCCGATAATGGTGGCCGGGCGCGCTGGGCGTCGGGCGGGACGTGATCGATCGTGCGGCCGACGGCGCCCGCGACCCGCAGAATCGCTCCCGCGCATCCGCTTCGATGTCCTCGGTCTGAGACCGCCCGCACGAGCTCGTCCGCGAGCGCCTGGGCCTCACCGGCCGACTCCTCCATAGCGCAGGATCCCCAGGGCGAGCAGCAGGCGCGCCGCCGTGAGCAGGTCCAGACGGTCCAGGCGGTAGCCGGTCGCTCCAGCCTCAGGACGCCTGCGGTCGTGCGCCCGGTCAAGGCAGATGCGGAACTGGAGACTGTTTCTGGCTGATCGGCGCGCTGCACCGTCGATGCGAGGAGCACCGCACTGCCGTGGCGAGCGCCGAAGATCTGCGCGGCGCGCAGGAGCGCGATGACGACGGGCTTCTCCACGACGGTGACGACGATGGCCCAGGCGGACGACCTGTGCCCTCGAGCTGGTCCTCGAGGCCACTGGGCGGCTGAGGCGGCGGCCGCGACATGCTCTCTCCGCCCCGCCTCGCGCGTTACGTCAGCCGCTGTGGCGCCCGCCCAGTAACTGCGGGGCCGTGGCGCCGTCGGCCCGGGCGGCTCCCAGTCAGCGTGACGGTCGACGCCGCCGGGCCGCGAGCCTGTCGACGACGCCGCGCCTCACGTGAGGCTGTCGTCGGAGCGCGGGACGAACGTTCTCGAGCGTCAGCGGCTCCTGGGACGGAGCAGGCCCCGGCGCAGGGCCTGGTCGGCTGCTGCGCGCAGGAGCGCGACGGCGATGAATCGCGTTCCGCCCTCTTCCGCGGGGCTGTCCTGAGCGGTCAGCAGCACATCCCCGAGGGCCACGTGACAGCCAGTCCGGGGGCGGCTGCCCAGGCGGCGCGCACCTGTCTGCGCAGGTCGTCGCCGCCCGTCGAAGCGGTGGGTCGCCCCGATGCCCAGGTCGATGAAGTCGCGCCATGACGAGCCAGGCCTCGGCGCGGCGAGGGGGCGTGCCGCCCCTCCTCGAGGCGCCCGATCGCCCGGCCGAGTCGCCCTTGCGGAGCGCGTCCGGGTGCCCGCCTCGTCCAACCCCGTCCGGTCCAGGTACTGGCGCCGGCGCGCCGCCGGTACTCGGCGGCCACCCACGCCCGCAGCGCCATGCCCGCGCCAGGTCCCCGTGGGGCCGTGTCCGTCTGCAGCTGCGCGAAGTCCCGGGGGGCGACTGGCCCTCCACGGGGTCTCGCCGACGGCGCGCCGTAGGCCCGGCGGCCCGCCGGACCTCATCGGGAATCTCGCTGCCGCTTGCGCGCCGGAACCTGCGCCCGTCGTGAAATTCTGGAAGGAGGACAGGCAGCTCTGAGCCCCATGAGCCAGCCCTGCAGGGGGTCCTCCCTGTCGACCGACATGCGCAGGATCGGCGTTGCGCCGTCCGGGCCCGGTCGGGCAACCCCGACCCGTCGATGAGGGCCAGCGATCACCGTCGCCGTAAGGCGCGACGACGCCGGCGACCTCGTGGCGAGGATGGTGGTCGCGCCCCGGCCAGGGCGAGCAGGACGTGTCCGTCGTGCCTGCCGATCGCCCTCCAGGAACTGATCGAGGCCCGCGACACCGGAGGTCTGGCAGGATGCAGGCGTCCACACCCGCGCCTGCCTTCCCGCCACCAGGCCGCGCACCTGGCTGAAGCGCCGCAGCGCCCTGACGAGCGCCCGCGATCGAGTCCGTGGCGTTCTGCCTCGACGCCGACGACGAGGATGTCGATGTCCCGAGGATGTGCTGGCCCCCGGCCAGGCGGGCGAGCGCCCCAGCCCTTGCGCAGGGCGCTGCCGGGCGCGGCGGCGGCGGTGCGCCGCCGATGATGCGGGCGCGGTGGCGGGTGTGGCACTGCCGGCGTGGGGCCGCCGCGCCGTCGGCGCAACCTCGCGTGAAGCGTTTCAGTACAGGCGCCCGCCCGCCGGTGCGGGCGGCGTTTGAGCTCGGCCGCGCGGCGAGCGGTCAGTCTGGCGGTCTCTGCTGCGGCGGCTGCGCCCGCCGATGATCAGGGATCCCTAGGCCGGGCCGTCCCGGCCGTGAACTAGCAGCACGTTGTCATCTCCTTCGGTCGACCGGAAAGGCGTGCCGGACCGACCGAGCCCGCTGCACGGCACTGCGGCCAGTGCAGGTCAGTTGCGCCGCGGCGGGAGCCCGGGCGCGTGTCCTACTTCATATAAAAGTCGAAGCCCTCCATCGCCGCTGTGGGGTAGTATACTGCAGGCTCCCGTCCTCCGAGAGGATGCCTGCGCAGTCACGCTCGAGACCAACAGCACCAGTACCAGACATCTTCTCTCGCCCCGCCTGCGCGACAACATCATGCCTCCTCCCGCCACGCACCTGGAGCAGGGACCGAGGCGCTGGCCTCGACGGGGGCCGCCGCCTGGCGCGCATCGCGGCCCGCCGCCGCCTGGCGCCGACGAGTCGCAGTGGGTCTCCTGCCTCCTGCACATCGTCATGGTGGACGAGTTGCAGCGGCTCATGACCATCGGGGAGGCAGGTCACGCGCAGGGCGTCGCCCAGCTCCCCGGCCTGACGTGTCCGGGTCTTCATCGAGATCCTGGGCCCGGAGGCGCAGGCGGCGGCCCTGTGGTGGACGACGCCGCCCTCAAGGCCGTGCACGCTGAGTTGCCGCCGAGGTCGGCAGGCGGCCCCCGCGGACGCCTGCTTCGCCCAGATCCCTCTCGCCCGCCAAGGATCGGCCCGCCCGCCGCCCCGCCCCCAGCCGCGAGGACGAGGCGGGGACGACCGCGCCGATCAGCCTCCCCTGCCCCTCGCGGGTCAGGCGCTACGAGGTTTCCGCCCGCGCGCACCTTCTCCCTTGCCCACCATTTCAACAGCGACCAGTTGATGAGCAGAAGGAGCCTTGACGCACCCCATGAAGCTGGCGGATATGCTGCACGCCGCCTTCCGTCGGAGGCCCCATGCCGTCGAGCCCTCGCAGGAGGAGCGGAGGCGGCGCCCGAGGACGAGGAGGCCCGGAAGCGAGCGGGCCTCGATACGCCGCCTGAAACAGTTCCAGACCGGCCCTGATTCCGCTCCCTCAGACGGCGGGGACGACGACGAATCATCTCGCCGTCGGCGCCCCACCTCGCGGCGGGAAGTACCCCTGTCAAGATCGCGTCATCC
>BNJU01005406.1_pt1 | contig 109768 bp, 138 predicted proteins | sample 8539281 | NCBI WGS metagenome assembly BNJU01 (sample SAMD00202456, study PRJDB9452) | human saliva metagenome | isolation source: human saliva | place: Japan
TTACCTGTTTTACCTTCTTTGCGGCGAACGAGACTCATCTCAACACAACGAGATCCCTTTACCTTTGTAAGGGTTCAGGTGAACGAAGGCTACGTACATAAGCAGCTGTTTGACCAACTACTTCTTTTGAAATTCCGCCAACAACGATTTGGGTGGGTTTCGAAGTTCAATAATTCCTTCTGGGCTTCAACTTCGTCTGGGTGTGATTTACTGCCAACAAGCCAAAACAAGTTTGATCCTTGGAAGTTGTGCACGGTATCTCAACTCGCGCACTGACTGGTTCTTCTTGAATCCTTCTGATACACCACGAGCTAACCATGTTGTTCAAAGGGCACTGAGTTGTTCCGTGGATTGTTTTCATTCTTTTTGAATCGTTTTGGACGGTGAAGTAGTTACTTCAGTACCTTCCACACAGTTCAATATCTTTGAGAACTCACGTAAGTTCTCCTTTAGAGTCCTTTTACAGTTGCAACGTTGTCATTGTTGATGATTTCAACACCCAGCAGAGCAACATCGATAACTTTATTACCAATACGTGACATGTTTTTGTTCTCCTGTTAGATGTGTCCAGGCCTTTGCGGGCGTTTTCACTGGGGTTTAAGATCTTTTTGAGTTCTAAAGTTAATGTTTAGGTCTCATTTTCTACAGTGAGATCGAGGCATTGTGCTCACGAAGCTAACTTTTGGGTTGAGCAGGCAACAGAACGGCATCACAACAGCTCGAGCTCATTACCAAACGTAACGATAACTTCCCCACCAACGTTCTTTTGGCGTGCTTCTACAGTAGCAAACCTTCAAGTTGAAAGATGAATTGAAAGTCCGTTAAGAACTTTTGGAAAGATCTTCACGTTTTTGTAAACAGCAAAACCTGGTTTGAGACACACGTTTCAAGTTTGTGATAACTTTTTCACCGTTTTGTCCCGTATTTCAAAATACACGGATGGAAGTCACGTACACGTGGAAGTGAAACTGTTACCAATTTATCCAAGAATTCGTACATACGTTCACCACGAAGGGTAACTTTTGCACCGATCGCAACACCTTCACGAAGACGGAAGCCGGCGATTGATTTTTTAGCCTTAGTGATCAATGGTTTTTGACCTGAGATCAAAGCAAGCTCTTCAGCAGCTTTTTTTCAAGGTTTTTTTAGCATTTGATACTGCATCACCAACACCCATGTTCAAAACGATTTTATCAACTTTTGGCACAGCCATAACTGATGAATAGTTGAACTGTTCAGTCAATGATGGTACTACTTCATTAAGGTATTTTTCTTTTAAACGATTAGCCATTATACTTCTCCTTTCCTTCGTGATTAGTCAAGCACTTCGCCTGATTTTTTGTTGTAGCGAACTTTTTTGCCGTCTACAAATTTGTAGCCAACACGTCCAGCAACACCGTTTTTGTCCAAAACTTGAACGTTAGAAGCATGGATTGGAGCTTCTTTTTTTCAACGATTGCACCTTGAGGGTTTTCGTTATTTGGACGTTGGTGTTTCTTGATGATGTTTACACCTTCTACAACAACTTTATTTACTTTTTTGGAAGAGCAGTAAGAACAACAGCTTCTACGCCTTTGTCTTTACCAGCGATAACGCGAACTTTGTCGCCTTTTTTTACAAAACATTTTTATTCTCCTTTTATTCTTACGCCCGATGGGCACCCTGGCTGAGCCAGGGGACTGTGTTTGTTTTTTTATTGATTAAAGTACTTCTGGAGCAAGTGATACGATCTTCATGAAACCACCGTCACGCAATTCACGTGCAACTGGGCCAAAGATACGAGTTCCGCGAGGAGTTTTGTCGTCACGGATGATCACTGCTGCATTTTCGTCGAACTTGATGTATGAACCATCTTTACGACGAGCACCTGATTTAGTACGAACGATAACAGCTTTTACAACGTCACCTTTCTTAACCGCACCACCAGGAGTAGCTTGTTTTACAGATGCAACGATTACATCACCGATGCTCGCGAATTTACGTTTTGAACCACCAAGAACTTTGATTGTCAAGATTTCGCGTGCGCCACTGTTGTCAGCGACTTTCAAACGAGTTTCTGTTTGAATCATTTACGTTTTCTCCTTTCAGGTATGATTAGATGATGACCGCTTTTTCAACGACTTCTACAAGACGGAAGCGTTTTGTAGCTGAAAGCGGACGAGTTTCCATGATACGAACGATATCGCCTTCTTTAGCAACATTGTTTTTCATCATGAGCTTTGTATTTTTTTAGAATAGTTGATACGTTTACCATAGACTGGGTGGTTACGTTTAGTTTCAACTACAACTGTGATTGTTTTTGTCCATTTTGTCAGACACAACGCGTCCAACAAGAACTTTACGATTATTGCGTTCCATTGAAATTCTCCTTCCCTAGTCTATTATTTAGCTTCTGATTGAACAGTTTTTGATACGAGCGATTTGTTTTTTTCACTTCTTTCAAACGTCCAGTTTGTTCCAATTGACCAGCAGCCGCTTGGAAACGAAGTTCAAACAATTCTTTCTTCAATTCATTTTCACGCTTCGCGAGTTCTTCTTGAGAAAGACCACGAAGTTCTTTAACAAATTCTTTTTACTTCTGTAAGTTTCATGACCTCTCCTTATTCTGCTTCACGTTTCACAAATTTAGTTTTTAACTGGCAATTTGTGGCTAGCAAGACGAAGTGCTTCGCGTGCGATCTCTTCAGATACACCAGCGATTTCGAACATCACTTTACCACGTTTAACTGGTGCTACCCAACCTTCAGGAGCCCCTTTACCAGATCCCATACGTACCCCTGATAGCTTTAGCGGTGTATGATTTGTGTGGGAAAATCTTAATCCAAACTTTACCACCACGTTTCATGTAACGAGTCATGGCGATACGAGCAGCTTCGATTTGACGGTTTGTGATCCAGTGGCTAGTTGTAGCTTGAAGACCGTATTCACCGAATGCTACTTCTTTTTCCACCTTTTGCTTCACCGCGCATTTTACCACGGAATTCGCGACGGTGTTTTTACACGTTTAGGTACTAACATTGGTTATTTACCTCCTTTAGCGTCTTTACGAGCTGGAAGAACTTCACCACGGTAGATCCATACTTTAACACCAAGTTTACCGTAAGTAGTGTCTGCTTCTTCCCAAGCGTAATCGATATCAGCGCGAAGTGTGTGAGTGGAACAGTTCCTTCAGAGTATCCTTCTGCACGGGCAATATCTGCACCGTTCAAACGACCTGATACTTGAGTTTTTGATTCCTTTAGCTCCAGCACGCATAGCACGTTGGATCGCTTGTTTTTTGTGCACGACGGAAAGCAACACGTTGTTCCAATTGACGAGCGATTCCTTCACCAACAAGGTGAGCATCCAAGTCAGGACGTTTGATCTCAATGATGTTGATGTGTACTTGTTTACCAGTCAATTTGTTAAGAGCTGCACGAAGTGCATCAACGTTTGCTCCACCTTTACCGATAACCATACCTGGTTTAGCAGTGTGAAGAGAAACGTTAACTTTGTTTACTGCGCGTTCGATTTCAATAGTTGAAACGGCTGCGTCAGCCAATTCTTTTTGAATGAATTTACGGATTGCAAGATCTTCATGAAGGTAATCCGCGTATTCTTTTTCAGCATACCATTTGGCATCCCAATCACGGATGATACCAACACGCATACCAATTGGATGTACTTTTTGACCCACGAGTTTACCTCCTTATTTTTTTCTGCAACAGCTACTGTGATGTGAGCTGTACGTTTGTTGATTGGTGAAGCTGAACCTTTCGCACGTGGACGGAAACGTTTCATTGTTGGTCCTTCGTTTGCGAATGCTTCAGATACTACCAAGTTAGCTTTTTTTCCAAACCAAAGTTGTTTTTCAGCGTTTGCTACTGCTGAGTTCAACACTTTAAGGATGATCCCTGCAGCTTTGTTTGGTGTGAATGTCAAAATAGCGATGGCATCGGCTACGCTTTTACCACGGATGTTGTCAAGAACAAGACGTGATTTACGAGGTGAAACACGCACTGTACGAGCCATTGCTTTAGCTGAAGTAATTTCTGCCATTTATGTTCTCCTTATTTTTCTACGTGTCTTCTTGTCGTCTGCCGCGTGACCTTTGTAAGTACGAGTTGGTGCAAATTCACCAAGCTTGTGACCTACCATGTCTTCTTGGATGTAAACAGGTACATGTTTACGTCCATCATAAACTGCGATAGTGTATCCGATGAAACTTGGGAAGATCGTTGAACGACGTGACCAAGTTTTTAATTACTTTTTCTTTTTCGTCGTTTGCTTGAGCTTCAACTTTTTTTCATCAAATGCTCATCGACGAAAGGTCCTTTTTTAAGACTACGTCCCATTTTGTAATTTTCTCCTTTAAAATTTAGTACCACAGCGGCTTGCGCTGCTAGGCAGCGCTACCGAGCTGGCGGAAAGTGTAAGCTAGTTGCTTATGATTATTTTTGGTTGCGACGACGAACGATAAGTTTGTCAGATTTCGCTTTCTTGTTACGAGTTTTAAGACCAAGCGCAGGTTTACCCCAAGGAGTAGATGGCGCTTTACGTCCAACTGGTGCTTTACCTTCACCACCACCGTGTGGGTGATCATTCGGGTTCATTACAGAACCACGAACTGTAGGGCGAACACCTTTCCAGCGGTTACGTCCCGCTTTACCAAGGTTTACAAGTCCATGTTGTTCGTTTCCGACAACACCAACTGTAGCACGGCAAGTTCCAAGAATCATACGAACTTCGCCTGATTGAAGACGAACAAGTACATATTTACCTTCAGAACCCAATACTTGAGCAGAAGCTCCAGCAGCACGTACCAATTCTCCACCTTTACCAGGTTTCAATTCGATGTTGTGGATCAAAGTACCAACTGGGATGTTAGCAAGTGGAAGAGCGTTTCCGACTTTGATATCTGCTTCTGGTCCTGATACGATGCGTTGACCTACTTCAAGACCTTTAGGGGCGATGATGTAGCTTTCACACCGTCAGTGTAGTGTACAAGCGCGATGTTAGCTGAGCGGTTTGGATCGTATTCGATCGTTTTTAACGACTGCTTCAACTCCATCTTTGTTACGTTTGAAATCGATCAAACGGTAATGACGTTTGTGTCCACCACCTTGGTGACGAACAGTGATACGACCGTTGTTGTTACGACCTGCTTTGTTTTTTTAAGAGAAACAAGCAAAGTTTTTCTCAGGTGTGTTTGTTGTGATTTCAGCGAAATCCAAAGAAGTCATATTACGGCGACCGTTTGTTGTTGGTTTATAAACACGAATTCCCACGATATTTCCTCCTTAGATTATTCAGCTTCAGTAGCAAACAACTCGATTGCTTTTGAATCAGCTGCAAGCGTGATGATAGCTTTTTTAGTTTTTGAAGTAAAACCAGTGTAACGTCCAACGCGTTTTGCTTTAGGTTTTACGTTTACAGTGTTCACATTCGCAACTTTTACACCTTCAAACGCAGCTTCAACAGCTTGTTTGATCAAAAGTTTGTGAGCGCGAGTGTCAACTTCGAATACATATTTGCCTGCTTCAAGTTGAGCCATTGACTTTTCAGTGATAACAGGTTTTTTGATAACATCATACAAATTCATTATGCAAGAACCTCCTCGATTTTAGAGATAGCTGCTTGAGTAACAAGAAGTTTGTCACTATTTGCGATGTCAAGAACACTTGCAGTTGTAGCAGTCGCAACTTTCACGTTTGGAAGGTTACGAGCTGAAAGAGCTGCGAATTCATTTCCTTCTTCAAGAATAACAAGGACTTTAGAATCGATGCTCAAAGCTGCAAGAACTTTTTGCAAATTCAGCAGTTTTTTTGGAGCTGTAAATTCAAGAGAATCAACGGCTACAAATTTGTTTTTCAGCAACTTTTTTCTGAGTAAACAGATTTAAGTGCAAGGCGACGAACTTTTTGAGGAAGTTTGTACGCATAGCTACGTGGAGTTGGTCCGAAGACAATTCCACCACCACGCCATTGTGGAGAGCGGATAGAACCTTGACGAGCACGTCCAGTTCCTTTTTGACGCCATGGTTTGCGTCCGCCACCTGAAACGGCTGAACGGTTTTTTTAACTGCGTGAGTTCCTTGACGAAGGCTAGCACGTTGGCTGATGATCACATCAAATACAACTGCTTGGTTTGGTTCGATACCAAAGATCGCATCGTTAAGAACAACTTCGCCCGCTTGTTTACCAGTTTGGTCGAATAATGTTACATTTGCCATTTTGACTGTATTCCCCTTTCCTTATTATTTACCAGCTTTAACCGCTGACTTGATAGTGATAAGAGATTTCTTAGCACCTGGTACGTTACCTTTGATAAGGATAACGTTCTTTTCTGGAACAACTTGAACAACTTCAAGGTTTTGAATTGTTACACGATCGCCACCCATACGTCCTGCAAGGTTTTTACCTTTGAATACGCGGTTAGGTGCAACAGGTCCCATAGAACCTGGACGACGGTGGTAACGAGAACCGTGAGCCATTGGTCCACGTGATTGTCCGTGGCGTTTGATAACACCTTGAAACCTTTACCTTTAGAAGTACCAGTTACATCAACAATGTCTCCAGCTTCGAAAGTGTCAACTGTGATTTCAGCACCAACTTCCAAGCCTTCAACGTTTTTTTGAATTCACGAATGAAGCGCTTAGGAGCCGTGTTAGCTTTTTGCTACATGTCCTTTAGCAGGTTTGTTGCTCAATACTTCGCGTTTGTCATCGAAACCAACTTGGATAGCGTTGTAACCATCTGTTTCAACAGTTTTTAACTTGAAGAACAACGTTTGGAGTTGCTTCGATAACTGTTACAGGGATCAATTCGCCAGCTTCAGTGAAGATTTGAGTCATTCCCACTTTTTTCCCTAAGATTCCTTTTGTCATGAGAAAATAGTTCCTTTTCTATAGTTTTTTTATTCAAAAAGTTTTTAACGAGCGTTTTTTTATGCTCTGGATCAAGCTTTTAGATTAAAGTTTGATTTCTACGTTTACACCACTTGGAAGATCCAATTTCATCAAAGCGTCAACTGTTTTTTGAGTTGGGTTGATGATATCGATCAAACGTTTGTGTGTACGCATTTCGAATTGTTCGCGAGAATCTTTGTATTTGTGAGTCGCACGAATGATTGTGTAGAGGCTACGCTCAGTTGGAAGTGGATTGGACCCGCAACTTGTGCACCTGTACGAGTAGCTGATTCTACGATTTTTGCAGCCGCTGTGTCGAGTGTACGGTGTTCGTACGCTTTCAAACGGATGCGGATTTTTTTGTTTGCCATCTTTTTTCTCCTTTTCGTCTATTTAAGATAATAGGCTAGCTCCACAAGAAAACCGACGCGCGTTGCGTGGCAATGCAACCGAGCGTGTCGCAACCTCTTGCATCAAAGCTAATAGCTGTTTTTTTCACAGCACCATAGTAGTTTAACACAAACAAAGGCCCAATGCAAGGGATTTGAGAAGATTTTTTTCGTTTTTTTGATGAAAGTGTTTTCGAAAGAAAATAGAGTGCTAAAAAAAGTTGCTATTATATAGGAAAAAGGGAGCGAGACAGAACAAATTTATATCCAATTTGTTCGTCGTCTCGCCCCCTGCACAGTTGATTAGGTTATCTTTGGAGCTTAACAAGCGAACAAAGATACCAATCAACCACTGCGTCTAGCAGTTATTCCTATTATTCTCAGATGGCTGTAGTCTTTTTTTCTTCCTATTTATCTATTTCTAGAAATTCCGTCCTGACTTTGTTATAGCCATATTTTTTTCGACGAAATGCTCACGGAATTCTAAGAGATTGTCATCCATGATGGCTTGACGGACCTGCTTCATGAGGTTGATCAAGAAAGTACAGGTTGTGGTAGCTGGTCAAGCGAATGCCGAAGGTCTCATCTGCCTTGAGGAGGTGGCGAAGATAAGCTCGGGTGTAGTTCTTACAAGTGTAGCAATCACATTCGGGATCCAGCGGTGTAAAGTCTTCTGCAAATTGCGCATTTTTTTCACTACTAGGCGTCCTTGGCTAGTCATACAGGTACCATTTCGCGCAATCCGCGTCGGCAAGACACAGTCAAACATGTCCACTCCACGAATAACGCCATCAATCAGACTGTCTGGAGCTCCTACTCCCATGAGATAGCGTGGCTTGTTTCTCTGGTAAGAGCGGAGTTGTGAAATCAGCACGGCATTCATCTCTTCATGGCTTTCCCCAACAGCTAAGCCACCGATGGAATAGCCTGGGAAGTCCATGCTGACCAAATCTTGAGCAGACTGACGGCGCAAGTCTTCAAATCCAGCCCCTTGGACAATCCCGAAAAGACCTTGATCATGAGGGCGACGGTGAGCCTTCAGGCCACGTTCTGCCCAACGACTGGTCCGTTCGATTGATTTTTTCACATAATCATAGGGCTGATAGAACTGAGGGCATTCATCAAAGGACATCATGATGTCGCTTCCTAGATTGTTTTGGATGGAGATGGCCTTTTCTGGAGAGAGGAACATCTTCGAGCCGTTGAGGTGATTTTTAAAGGTTACCCCTTCTTCGGTGATGTTGCGGGTATCCGCCAATGAATAGACCTGGAAGCCTCCACTATCTGTCAAAATGGGCTGGTCCCAGTTCATGAACTGGTGCAGTCCTCCTGCTTTTGCGACCAAGTCGTCCCCCGGACGAAGCCAGAGATGGTAGGTGTTGGCCAAGATAATTCCGGAACCCATTTCCTTGAGTTCTTCTGGCGATTGGGTCTTAACGGTTGCCTGAGTCCCTACAGGCATAAACATTGGGGTCGGGAAGGTCCCGTGAGGGGTAATAATTTCTCCCAGACGAGCACCTGTATGCTTTTCTTTTTTGATTAATCGATATTGAATCGGTGAATCTGTCATGGTTACCTCCGTACTGGGAAAAACAGTCCCAGCCTTCTTATTCCTGTCACAGTTTTCCTGTGAGCACCTGTACGATTGTACCAAATTTTACCGGCTCTGTCACGGACTTATGTTATAATAAAAAGTACTACTATGAAGAGAGTGTCATCTATGAACCTTAAACTGATTCGCCTCCGGGCACGTACCATGCAAGTCCAGCAACCGGGCTTAGCTATCCTTTTTGCCTTGCCGGTCCTGTTGACCATTCTTGCTAACTTTCTCTTAAGTGGGCAAGATCTGGTCGATCTACTACCGGATATGACCTTGCAGCAAGCAAGTATCTACATGATCCAGCGGCAGCTCTTTTCCTTCTGTCGTCTCCTTTGTCATCTCCATTTTAGTGGTCGGTGCGACTTTTTAGCTATTTAGATACGATTAATCCCAAGATCGAACACCGAACACGCGTCTTAGATATCTTTAAACAAGATCGCTTTTACCTCTGTATTTGCCACCTTGATCTTGAAGCAAGTCGTCCTCTTTTTATGGGGACTCATCCTCTATGTGGGGAGTCTCATCAGCACCTACGCCAGCATTCGATTTTTGGCGATCTACGATAAGGTGAGCAACCCTAGCACTCTGAGTGCTTCCAGTCCTGAATTCCAATCTCTCATGCAACAAATGCCTCTGATGACTGCTGGTGTCATGCTTGGGCCTGATTGGCCTCCTCTTTTACCTGCCACAATACTACAGTCTCAGCTTGGTCGAATTGATCCTCTATGAGCAATTACGAGACGGCGACTACAAAGGGAGCCTTTGGAGTCCTTCGCCAAAGTCGTGAAACCATGAAAGGGTTCCGCAGCAATCGCTTGGTGCTCGATCTAACCTTGATTGGTTGGTACTTCTTGAATTACTTCACGCGCGATGTCATCGGCTTTTTATACCATGCCTTACTTTATCAACTGCCAAATTGCCTTTTTATGATCAAATCAAGCAGATTAAACAAGGGCAGCGCCATTTTCACAGGCCATCCAAGCCATGAAACTGAATAGAGTAAGAAGAAAACCCCAGCAAGCTGGGGTTTTCTTCTATATCAGTGTTTATCATTTATAAACCGTATAGGGAGTCTCCTAAGATCAGTCGGGTGTGTTCCCGTTTGATACAGCGGTTCATGACGATATCTTCTCGTCCAGCTCCACGAAGGATTTCTTCTGCTTCTTGATTTTCCAGTTCCAATTGTGCCCAGAAAATTTTCGCATCCGTCTCAATAAAATCACGTGCCACATCTGGTAAAAACTCACTGCGACGGTATACATCGACGATATCTACTGGGAAAGGAATCTCCTGCAAGCTAGCGTACACCGTTTCTCCAAGAATCTGGCCACCAGCTGCACGAGGGTTGACAGGAATAATCCGATAGCCCCGCTCTTGCATCTCCTTGCTAACACGATGACTGGTCGTATCTTCACGGTCAGATAATCCAACCACAGCGATGATCTTGCTGGTTTCTAGGTAATGTTTGATAATACCATCACTAGGATTGCGAAATGAATAAGCCATAAGAATCTCCTTTTGTATGCGTTTCCTTTCTTTAAATAGTATAACAATACGGAAGGCATTGCAAGTGTTTGTCGTTAAAAGCGGTAGGAAACTGAAAAGTCTCCTACCGCTTTCTGTTTTGGACAAACTCAATTTTATTTGGCTTCATACCATGTTTTGCCTTCATTTTCATCGGCTTCCAGTGGTACTGCAAGTTCGATAGCGGATTCCATGGTCTCTTTGACGAGTTCTTTGATCGCTGCCAGTTCATCACTTGGTACTTGCAGAACGATTTCATCGTGCACCTGAAGAAGCATCTTGGTCTTGTATGCTCCTGCTTTCTAGCGCTTTGGTCCAAGTGGATCATGGCAATTTTCAAGATATCTGCTGCAGATCCTTGGATTGGTGAGTTGATAGCCGTCCGCTCCGCAAAGCCTCGAACATTGAAGTTGCGAGAATTGATATCTGGAATCTCCCGACGACGCTTGAAGAGGGTCTCCACATAGCCTTTATCACGCGCTTCCCGTACCACTCTCTCCATATAGTCCTTGATGCCAGGGTAGCGTTCGAAGTAGGTCTCAATGTAGGCCTTGGCTTCTTTTTCGACTGATCCCTAGGTTGTTAGACAGTCCAAAGTCGGAAATTCCATAAACCACACCGAAGTTTACTGCTTTTGCATTGCGACGGTCGTTCGGCGTCACATCTTCTGGTTTTTCAATATTGAAAACTCGCATAGCAGTCGATGTATGGATATCTGCCCCATGTTTAAAAGCATCAATCAAATGCTCATCTCCCGAAATATGGGCCAAGACGCGCAGTTCGATTTGTGAATAGTCCGAACTCAGCAAGACACTGTTTTCCTCTTCTGGGACAAAGGCCTTACGAATAAGACGGCCTTGTTCCAAACGGACAGGAATGTTTTGCAGGTTGGGATCCACGCTGGACAAACGGCCTGTCTGCGTCAAATCCTGTACATAGCGGGTATGGATCTTCCCATCTTCCAAAATCCAATCTTGAAGACCGATGACATAGGTCGACTGGATCTTAGCAATTTGGCGGTATTCAAGAATCTTAGACACAATCGGTGCAATTGGAGCCAGGCGTTCCAAGACATCAACGGCTGTTGAATAGCCGGTTTTTGGTCTTCTTAGTATATTCAAGAGGGAGTTCCCAATTTTTTTCAAAGAGGATGACCCCCAATTGTTTTGGAGAATTGATGTTAAACTCTTCTCCTGCAAGCTCGTAGATTTCTTGAGTCAAGCGCTCCAAGACCACTTCGTTTTTCCACCTGCATGTCTTCTAGGGTCTGGCGCTCTACCTTGATCCCCGCGATTTCCATCTTGGCCAAAACAGCTGCTAGTGGTTGCTCCATATCATAGAGCAAATCTAGCTGGTCATGGGCTTGCAACTGCTCCACCATGGGCTCTTCGGTATCCAGTAGAACAGCGACTTTCCGTGCCAAATGCTCTAATAGGACCGCCTTTTTCTGGGATAGCTTTTTTTGGCTCCCTTGCCATAAACGACTTCGTCCAGCGGTAGCGCAATCTGACTATAGAGACTCGCAATGGTTGAAATTTCATTGTCCTCTACGGTCGACAAGAGATACTTGGCCAATCGACTGTCAAACGCGGGATTTTTGAAGGGTAATGCCCAAGTGGCTGAGCAAGACCTTAGCCCGCTTGAAGTCATAGACCTTGAGGGCGTTTTTTTCGAGAAATTCTTTGAAAATCGGTGTTTGTAAAAGACCAGTATCTGTACTCGCGTAGAGCTGACCCTTTGGTCCCCCATGCAAAACCGATGATGGGTTCCGTATGGTAATTGTCCCCAAAAAAATCTCAAAATGGAAGAAACTATCTTCCGTGAGCATATCTGAAGTGACTTGCTCGACTTCTGTATAGTCAATAGCTACAGGAGCTGCTTCTTCTCCACTGAGATCCAAGGCCTGACGGAGTTGCTTGAAGCCCATCTCCTCATAAAAACTTGGCGAGATTTTTCTAGATGAGGGCCCGTATAGGTGATATCGTCCAGCCCAATCTCAATGGGCGCATTGGTATCGATGGTCGCGAGAGTCTTAGACAGATAGGCCTGCTCCTTTGTCGTTGATGAGGTTTTTCCTTCATCTTAGAAGCCTTCATCTCGTCGATATGCTCGTAAATGCCATCGAGAGAGCCGTACTCTAGGAGTAGTTTGATCCCGGTCTTTTTCTCCGATCTTAGTGACACCTGGGATATTATCCGACTTTATCTCCCATCAAGGCCTTGAGGTCGATAAATTGCTCTGGTGTCAGACCCCATCTTTTTTCTTTTGAGATAGGCTGGAGTGAATTCCTCAAACTCTGCTACCCCTTTTTTGGAAATCTCAACCACCGTATTGTCATCTGTCAGCTGGATCAAATCCTTATCCCCAGAGACAATGGTCACATCAAATGGCACCGAAGTAGTTTCTGCCATCTTATCTAGTGTTCCAATAATATCATCCGCTTCATACTGGGCCAGCTCATAATGGCGGATTCCCAAATGATCCAGTTGCTCACGAATGAAAGGAAACTGCTCACGGAACTCATCTGGAGTTTTTTTGCACGGCCCCCTTTGTAGTCGGCATACATCTCCGTCCGAAAAGTCGTCTTTCCTGCATCAAAAGCAACGAGGACATGGGTTGGTTGGATGCGCTCCAAGAGATGGCTCAACATGAGGTTAAAGCCATAGACCGCATTGGTATGCAAACCATTGGCATTTTTGAAGCGATCAATTTGATTATAGAGTGCGAAAAAGGCACGAAAAGCGACGGAAGACCCGTCGATGAGTAGTAATTTATTCTTTTTTTCCATAGGCCTATTATACCACGAATCACAAGGTCTCTGGTACATAAAAACTCTACCCTTTCGGGTAGAGACTTCTTTAGGAGTTTCTTATGAAAAATGAAGAGAAGTGTTTATTCGCCGTAACAAGAACCTTGTTGTGGCAATTTCTTAAAGCGTTTTGGATAATTAACTGAGATTTTCATTTTCTGTACCTCATTTCTTATTGGATGAGTACAGTATACAAGAGAAACCTAAACGATTCCTTATAGAAAGCTTCAAGAAAACTAAAAGCTGAGGCGCAAAACACGCGGTTGTTTTTTCCTACAAGCTGGTAACTGAAGATGGAGCCCTGTCTCATCTTGGCTCCAAGAAAGGAGCTGACTTTCTCCAAGGAGCTCTAGCTTTTGAATGCGCGCATGAAGAATTCTCGGTTGCTTGAAATCATAGGCGAGAGATGGCAAGGCCAGCTCTTCCATCATTCCACTTGGTTCCAGCTGGATGGCATAAAGAAAGCCATCACGCATGGTATAGCGGAAATCTTGGCTGGTATAGAGTGGTGCTTGCCCATCTGAGAAGGAACCTTCCTGGGCCTCGGTCGGTCCGTCCGATGACACCCGCCAAGGCCGACTCTGATAAATGGCTTCTCCATTTACCGCCAGCCAGTCCCCGATCTCTGTGAGGATGTCTTGGTCTTGCTCAGGGATCGTGCCATCTGCCTTGGGTCCAATATTGAGCAGAAGATTGCCATTTTTTGCCACAACATCAACTAAATTTTGTAGCAATTCCTTACTGGTCTTGTAGGCTAGATCCTGGGTATAGCACCAAGAATTACGGGCGATCGCGGTATCCATTTGCCACGGAAAGGCTTGCGTCTCTCCGTATCCTCCCCGCTCCATCTCAACGATTCCTGAACCGAAAGGGAGGGCGTCCTGTTTGTAACAAACAGCCACCTTGCGATCCTCTTGTGCTGCTAGATTGTAATAATAAGCCAAAAAGCGCATCAAGTAGGGACGGAAACTCTCATGCTGGATCCACCAGTCAAAATAAAGGAGCTCTGGCTGGTAGTCCCGCACCAGTTCACAGGTTCGCAAAAGCCAATCTTCCAAGAATTCTTTGCTTGGATAAGGCTTGGAAGTCAGATCAAAATGATCCTTGGGCTCTGGCTCCGCTGGCCAATAAAGGCTGTCTCTTGGGACTTCTTGCGGAATGTCACTAGTGAATTCCTTGCCATGTGAAAAGAAAAACTGGTGTTCTGCCCGGTGAGAGGACGTACAGAAGTGCAGGCCACGTTTTTCTGCTTCCTTCCTCAGCTCTCCTAAGACATCTCGTCTCGGCCCCATTTCTAAACTATTATAAGGCGAGAGAGTAGAGGCATACATCTGAAAAACCATCGTGGTGCTCCGCAACTGGAAAAAGATACTGGGCTCCCGCTTTTTTTGAAAGAGATCCAGCCAAGATGCCGGATCAAAAGCGATCGGCTGTAAAAAGAGGAATGAGATCCTTGTAGCCAAAGCTGGCCTGGTCTCCAAAAATGCTCTCGATGATAGTCATAACAAGGATTCCCTTGGATATACATATTTCGCGAATACCATTCCGAACCAAAGGCAGGTACACTGTAGACGCCCCAGTGGATAAATATTCCAAATTTGGCATCTCGATACCAATCTGGACAGACTTGATGGCTAAGAGAGTCCCAGGTTGGTTCAAAAAGGACCTGACTGGACAACTTGATCAATCTCTTCAAGGCTTATCATTCTCTTCTCCTCTTTTCTTGTTACTACCTCTATTGTAACGAGAAAAGCCTCGTTTGTAAAGACCAAACGAGGGGAATGTTTAAAATAGTAGACAAAGAGCTTGATCTAGGAGAATCAAGCTGATGATGAATGGAATGAAGCTTCTAGCCCTTCACTGCTTGAGAAATAAAACGAGCGATGGCGTCTGTCTCCCCTTGGTGGAGAGCCTTAACGATTTTTGGACCCCTACAATAACCCCATCTGAGACCTTGTTGAAACGGTGAACATCCTCCATGCTGGAAACTCCAAAACCTGTTAAAACAGGAATGGACGCTATTTCGTGTAATTGGGCCAAAGTGGTGATCCAAATCATCTCGATAGCTACCAGCTTTCCCCGTCACTCCATTGACAGCAACGGCATAGATAAATCCTTCTGCATCTTGGATCAATTTCTTCTGGCGCTCGATTCCTGTGGTTAAGCTCACTAGTGGCACCAAAGCGATGTCTTTATCCACTAATAGAGGCTCTACCAGATCCGCATGCTCATGAGGAAGATCCGGAATAATCACTCCCTTGACCGCTGTTCCTTCTACATCTCTAAAAAAGTTTTTCGAGCCCATATTGGAACAAGGGGTTGAAATAGGTCATGATGACCAAAGGAACACTTGTCTCCAAGCGCTGGATCGTTTGCACCAGTTCCTCTGTCGTCGTCCCATGGGCTAAACTTCGTAGTCCCGCCTCTTCAATCACAGGGACCATCTGCCACCGGATCCGAAAAAAAGGAATGCCAACCTCAATAGCTGAGACACCAAGCTCCTCCAAAAAAATTGGATGGTTTCCTGCAAACCTGCCAAGCCTTTTTTTCATGATCTCCTGCCATAATATAAGGAACAAAGATCCCTTGCTGCTGGTCTTTCAGCTTTTTGTAAATGCTCTGTTAAGGTCTTTCCCATCTTACTCTCCCTCTCTTGTTCTAGGCGGTCTTTGACTTGTACCACATCTTTATCCCCACGACCTGATAAGCAAACGATCATGGATTTTTTTCAGGCCCCATCTCCTTAGCCAACTTTCACCGCATAGGCGATAGCGTGGCTCGATTCCAGGGCTGGAATGATTCCTTCTACTTTTCGAAAGCAATTGAAAGGCTTCTAGGGCTTCTTTGTCTGTCACTGGCACATAGGTTGCCCGCTTGATGTCATGGAAATAAGAATGCTCTGGCCCAATCCCTGGGATAATCGAGACCTGCTGAAATCGAGAAAGCTTCTAAAAATCTGTCCATGCGCATCCTGTAAACACATCCATCAAGGCGCCGTGAAGGACTCCCGGACGCCCCTTGGTCAAGGTTGCTGCATGCTGGTCTGTATCCACTCCAAGCCCAGCAGCTTCTGCCCCATACATGGCAACAGAGGTATCCTCAACAAAAGGATAGAAGAGGCCAATGGCATTCGATCCGCCTCCTACACAGGCTAAGACTGCATCTGGTAGCGCACCATCATTTTGCTCTGCAAATTGGCGTTTGGCTTCTCGACCGATGACACTTTGAAAATCACGGACAATTTCTGGGAATGGGTGAGGTCCTAGAGCAGACCCCATGATATAGTGGGTATCCTCCACATTTGCTACCCAGGCTCTAAGGGCAGCATTGACCGCATCCTTGAGAACACGTGACCCATCTGTTACTGATTGAACCTTGCGCCCAACAACTCCATCCGAAAAGACATTGAGGGCTTGGCGTTTGACATCTTCTTCCCCCATGTAGATGGTGCATTCCATATCAAATAAAGCAGCTGCCGTTGCCGTTGCAACACCGTGCTGTCCGGCCCCTGTTTCTGCGATGATCTTCTTTTTGCCCATCCGATGTGCCAATCAAAACCTGTCCTAGGGCATTATTAATTTTATGAGCCCCTGTGTGGTTGAGGTCTTCTCTTTTAAGAAAGATCTTGGCTCCACCGACATACTTGGTAAGATTTCTTTAGCGTAATAGAGCGGTGTTTCCCGACCGACATATTGTTTCAGAAGCTGATCCAATTCTGCTTGAAAAAGAAGGATCTGCTTGACTTTCTCTGTAGGCTTCTTCTAATTCTAAAACTGCTGTCATCAAGGTTTCAGGGACAAATCGTCCCCCGAACCGCCCGTAAAATCCGTTTTTTTATCTGGTTGTTTATATGCCATGCTTGACCCTTTCTATAAATCGTTTTTATCTTTTCTTGATCTTTTTATTCCATTTGTCTCGACCCCACTGGATACATCCACCGCATAAGGATGAAAAGAAGCGAATAGCATCTGCTACATTGTCTTCCGTCAAGCCTCCTGCAATAAAGAAGGGCTTTGTGAAAGTTTTGGGTTTCGAGTTCTTGCCAGTTAAAAGGTCTGCCCACTTCCTGCTACAGGAGCATCAAAGAGCAGATAATCGGCACCGGTCTCAGGAAGAGCTGCGTCTTTTCCCCACTTGAACAGCGCGAATCGTTTGTTGGGGAAGGTCTTGCAAGATGGTTTCATCTATCGGTCCCATGCACTTGTATCAGGTCCAAGCCCACAACTTGGCAAGCTTGCTCCACTTCTTCTCTTTGTGGTGATACAAAAAAACACCGACTTTTTGAACCCCCTTTGGAATGCCCTGTAGCCAACTGCCGAGCTTGCTCCAGCGTGACTTGCCGTTTGCTTGGTGCAAAGACAAAACCAATGTAGTCCGCACCGGCTTCAACAGCTGTCTGGACGGCTTCCGGAGTGGACAATCCGCAAATTTTAACCTTTGTCAATCTGCAACTCCTTTACTTTTTTTCAGCCACATTGTCTGCCTTCATGAGGGCTGTCCCAACGAGAATGCCATTAAAATAAGGAGCCAGCATGCGCGCGTCTGCTGCTGTGAAAATAGCAGACTCAGAGATGTAAACCGGTTTTTGTTCAAAACTGGTCGCCAATTCAAGGCTAGTATGAAGATCTGTCTCAAAGGTCACCAAGTTGCGATTATTGACCCCGATGATCTGAGCCCCAATCCGGTGAGCGACCTCTAGTTCTGTCAGATTATGGGTCTCCACCAAGACCTCCAGGCCAAGATGGGTCGCAAAATCGAAGAGTTCTTTCAGACGAGCCTCTGATAAGGCTGCAACTATCAACAAGATCACGGTCGCCCCTGCGTTTCGCGCCCGAATCACTTCTTTTTCATCCACAATAAAATCTTTGTTGAGGGTGGGGATACGTACTTGACTAGATATTTCCCGGAGATACTCGATACTGCCCTTGAAAAACACTTCATCGGTCAAGACAGAAATCATCACGGCCCCATTTTCTTCGTAAGTCTTAGCCTGCGCGACGATATCCACATCGACATGAATATCTCCCAGACTCGGACTAGCCTTTTTCACTTCCGCAATGACCTGAAGCTTTTTCTGGATGACTCTTTAGGTAATCATACAGGCGGTAGGTCTCGCGCAAAGGTTGGAGTTCCTCTTCTTTCATCAGCAGCCACTTCACGCGCCTTTTCTTTTAGAATCTTTGGCAAGAATTCTTGACTCATTTTTGATACTCCTGTAATAATCTCAATTTCTCAAGGGCAGCCCCACTGGCGATCACTTCACGTGCCAAGGCAATCCCCTCCTTGATAGAATCTACCTTGCCGTTGGCATAAAAAAACCAAGGCCAGCATTCAAGACAGTCACCTCTAAGAAGGGACTTGCTTCATTCTCCAAGACGCTGAGCAAAAATTTCCGCATTGCGTTTGGCGTCTCCACCTCGTACTTGATCAATTTCAATGCGCTCCATTCCGATATCTTCTGGTTGAAAAGCTGGATAAGGTAACCTGTCCATTTTCCAGAATAGCGAGCTGGGTTTTCTCCATCAAGGCCTGCCTCGTCCAAACCTTGTGGACCACTCACCACCACTGCGCGTTTCCGACCCAAATTCTTTTAGAATCTCTGCCGTACTTTCTAGCATATCAGGACGACTGGTTCCCAATAGCTGGGTTTCTAGAGGAATCGGATTGATAAGAGGACCAGTTAAGTTCATCACCGTTGGAACCCCTAGTGCCAAGCGAGCGGGCATAATATAGCGCATGCCAGGATGCAGATTTTTTTGGCAAATAGGAAGACAATTCCCGCCTTTTTCAAACACTCGTCCCAAGTCTTCTGGACCCAAATCAAGGTTAATCCCTAGAGCTTCTAGCACATCCGCAGAACCAGATTTAGAAGAGATCGAACGATTTCCGTGTTTCGCCATCTTGATGCCACCACCAGCAAGGACGAAGGCAGCTGTTGTTGAAATATTGAAACTATAAGAACGATCGCCCCCGTTCCACAATTGTCCATTGCTCCTTGAACTTCTGTAGGAATAGCGACTGCATAGGCCTGCATCACTTTTTGCAATAGCCGTCCGCTCTTCAACCGTTTCTCCCTTCATTTTGAGACCTAGAAGAAGGGCCGTCACCTGTGCTTCTGAAGCACGACCAGCAACGACTTCCTCCATGGCAGCTTCTAACTCTGCACTGGTTAGATCCATTCCTTCCGCTACTTTTTGCAAGCACTTGTTTCATCTTCCGCTCCTTGACTAGTTTGACAAAAATTTTTTCGATGGTCTTGAGCCCATCTGGCGTCCCTGATACTTTCTGGATGGTATTGAAAACCATAAATCGGTAAGCTACGGTGTTGAATTCCCATAATCGCTTGATCATCCGTCGTCCGAGAGGTAATGACAAAAATCCTCTGGCATGTCTTCAATCGTCAGCGAATGGTAGCGCATGACTGGGACTTCTTTTGCGACACCCGCGTATAGCGGAGAGGGAGCTTCTAGCTGGATCTGGCTTTGTTTGCCATGCATGACCTGTGGAGCCAATCCCAAGCGCCCTCCAAAAACTTCCGCAATCGCTTGATGCCCCAAGCAAATCCCCAAGATTGGTTTGACCCCTGCAAAATCTCGGATCATCTCCTCCATCTTGCCCGCATCCTTTGGCCAACCTGGACCTGGAGAAAAGACCAAGGCATCTGCTTCTTGGGCAACTTGGTACAAATCCGGATCATCATTTCGAAGCACCTGGACCTCATCAAATTTTTCCGATATACTGTGCTAAATTGTAGGTAAATGAATCGTAATTATCGACTAATAAAATCATCCTTCTTCTCCAATCCTTGTCATCGATTTTTGCCTTATTGACGGTTTCTTGGTATTCATTTTCAGCGATCGAATCATAAACGATTCCTGCTCCGGCCTGCACATAAGCCTTCTTATTTTTTTGAGGATCATGGTTCGAATCGCAATAGCAAAAATCGAGATCTCCCCGTCACAGAGAGATAGCCAATAGCACCTGCATAGACGCCTCGTTTTCTCTTTTTCTGCCTCATAGATTCGCTTCATGGCTCGAATCTTGGGAGCACCCGAAACGGTCCCAGCTGGAAGAGTTGCCTTCAGAGCCTCAATGGAGGCTAGTCCAGGAAGTAATTGACCCTTGACCACACTCGTCAGGTGCATGACATAACGGAAGAACTCCACTTCCATATATTTGGTCACTTCAACTGACCCATTTTTGAGCGATACGACCCAATATCGTTTCGCCCTAGATCCACCAACATCCGGTGTTCTGCGACTTCTTTTTGGATCCCCTGCCAAATCAGCTGCCAATTGCCGATCAGCCTCTTCATCGATCCCTCTGGGACGTGTGCCAGCAATGGGATTGGTTGTCACCACTCGATCCTTGACCGACACCAGACTTTCTGGACTGGCACCGATAATTTGGTACTCCCCAAAATCATAAAAGTAGAGATAATTCGAAGGGTTGGTCACGCGCAAATTGCGGTAATAATCCAATGGTTTTCCTGAAAAAAATCAGCTGAAAAAAACGTTGACTGAGCACGCATTGGAACATATCTCCTTTTTCGAATATAGTCCCGCGCTAGAGCCACCATTTCCTCAAACTCTTTTTTTGCTCCAAATGATTGTGGAAATGAAGCGCATGCAGGTCCTTGTCCTGAAACTCTTCTTTTGCAGGTCTTGCCAATTGTGCTAATACTTGCTCCAAGCTCGACGCTTGCTCTGCTTCACTCCGTCCACTATAGAGGTTCTCTTCCACCACATAGACCTTTTCCTTTTTGTGATCAAAAATCACATAGCTTTCATATAAGAAAAAAAGTGAAGATCTGGTGTGCCGATCGTATCTTCAGGAATGGAACCAATGTTCTCATAGAGGCCAATCAAGTCATAGCCGACAAATCCAATCGCCCCACCGTTAAAAGGGAGTTCTTCTGAAGTTTTTCGTTTTTGACCGTGATGCGATTCAAAAAGTCCAAAGGATCCTCTTCAACAATTTGATCATTGTAATAGAGGACGCCATTTTCAAACTTGACTTCACTGACTGGCCGATAGGCTACAATTGAAAAAAACGCGCATTCTCTTTTTTTCACGAGGGATCGACTCCAAGATCATTTTATGGGGCGCATCCAAACGCATATAAGCCAAAATTGGACTCAACACATCAGCAGATAAAACTTTTTTTCATATCAGAAACCTCTCTTTTAGAACTCTTTTATTCTAAGGAATTCAGCTGGCTAAGTCTATCAAAGATATCCCATCGCTCTGTTTGCGCTTTGGGATCAATGTGCCTAAGCGCGCTTCGCTTGCTAAGGCACATAGAAAAGCCCTCACACAAAAACTGTGTGAGGGCGTAGTGTCCGCAGTGCCACCTCTTTTATAGGGAAAAAAATAGCTGGTCTTTTCCCTACATCTCTATCTCCTCTATCAAGGAGTTGCACGGTAAGGGGTGCCAACCGAATTCACATGGGTTAGAATTCATTGATCATAACAGTCCAATTTTCATCAGTCGCTATTGCTTGTTCACAATTCCCACAAGCTCCCTGAAAATAGCCGACTCATTACTTTTCTGTTGCTACCATTATAACCCTTTTTTTCTTAGAAAGTCAATAAAAATTTTTAGTCTTTTTTTATACTTTTTTTCTACACTAATTTAATAAAATCAGCTCAAAGAGCCCTAGCGGACCCGTCCTTTTTATCCCAAACAAATAGGATACTCAACAAAGCTAAAAATTGCAGGACCACCTTGGGTCAAGATAATCTTTTTATTGGCTGTCATCGCACCGTAGGCTGCAGCTCCAATAATAAAAAAAGCACAAAAATCGTAACAACTTCACTATTTTTTTAGAGACAAACAATCCATACAAGAGAAGACACCAATCAAGGCATTGTATATCCCTTGATTCTTAAATAAAGAGGTCACAGATGGGCGAGCGAGTTCTTCTTTATCCATGTTGAAAACCCGACTTGTGGTATCAGATGTGGTTCTGATGCTCTCCAAATAAAAAATATACAAATGCTCCAGTGCAGCAAGACTTGCTAAAATAATCGTCAGTAATGACATCGTAGATTCTCCTTTTTATTCAACTGTTATTTGTTCAATGCCAGATACTAATTTGTCCAGCAGGTAAGAAAAATTGCTCTTGTTCTTGAGCAGTCAAAATCCGACTCATCTGTTCTTTCACCGCCACATGATGGCGAGGGGATGTTTGACCAAACGATTATAGGCCGTATCCGTCAAATGAATTAAGATTTCCCGCTGGTTCTTTGGATTTCGACTCCGATGGACAAATCCTTCCTTTTCTAATATTTTGAAATGCCGGGTTAAAGCCGCTGGATCAATCTGCAAGCGCTCCTGAACCGCGATCTGATTGCAAGGCGCTTGTTCTAATAAATCCTGCAAAGATTTGGTAACGTGTTAAGCTAATCCCTAGGCGCTTTTCAAAAAGTTGCGTAGTTGATTGATCTGCCAAAGCGTAGTTGGTAGAGCAAATCATTTATTTCTGCCATGTTCCTTCCTCTATTCATTTTTTTGATAAATCAATAATTGACTAATCAATTATAAAATATTTCATATCCTCTTGCAAGGAAAAAGAGCTTGCACTGTTTTTTTCACAAAAAAAGCCGCCTGATTTGGCGACTCTTAGGGAGATTATTATGAAAAAAAGAAAAAGTTTTAGGATTTTTTTCTAAACAAAGTTAGGAGGTCTTTGTTTATGCTTTCTATTATAGCGGACATTTCTTAAAAGAAAAGCTTACGACTTTATTTCAAAATGAAAACAAATTCTTTACAGATTCTTTTTCAGCGTTTAAAATAGCTGGAATATCTAGTAAGGTGTTCATCTGATGATTGCCTTGATAGTCAGACGTCAAGAAATTGATACTCTGAATCTGGCTATTTCTTGCAAAGTCAATATCCAGGCTCCGATCCCCAATATAGTAGGTATTTTTCTGGCTCCAACCCGTACTTCTCCATCAGATACATGGCAGCTTCTGGGTCAGGCTTGCGGGCAAAAACCACTTTGACTGGTCAAAATCTCTGTAAAAAAAGATTCCAAACCCAAATCCCGCAGGATGACAAAGGCATTCTCTCCCTTATGGGTATAGACAAACTGCTCAATTCCAGCTTCTTGTCCCCAGGATAGGACATCACGCGCCCCATCCATCAGAAGGACCTGGGCATTTTTTTCTCCGCTAGACTTTCTGCTCGGCGATGATTCAAGTCCGTCACATCCAGATGATACTCCTCCGCCACGGCTACTAAAAAGATCTTGAACCGAATGCTTCAAGATGAAATCTTTAATGCTGGCTCGGTCAAACGGAAGCTGATAAGTTGCATAGGTCTCCTCAAGACCTGCTAGAATAGCATCATAGGAATCCAGCAAGGTTCCGTCCAAATCCCAAATAAAGGCTCGTTTTGTCATTTTTTCTCTCCTACTTTTCGTCTATAAAGTTGACTCAAAAATAGCCAACGAAAGCCATTGTCGAGCAGTGTCCCCGTCCAGACCCCTGGAAGGCCAAAGCCAAGGGTTACTCCAAGCAGATAACCGGCTCCAATTCGAATGACCCACATGCCAATCGTCGTTGCATAAAATGGAAGTTTCCCATTTCCCAAGCCTTGCCAAACAGCTGTATAGATGACCGTTCCTGCTGTAAACGGCGTTCCTAACAAAGAAAAGAGGACAACCGATAAACTAGCTTCTACTGCTTTTTGTATCTTGTGTGTAGAGATGGGTCAGAAGAGTGCCCCCAAAAAAAGATTCCCAAGGCAATAGGTAACATTAACACGAAGGACAAGCAGTAAGACTGCTTTCGAAGGCGGGCAATCTGCTCAAGATCACCTTCACCCAGGCTCCGTGCTACGAGCATAACCGTCGCTGTGGCCACTCCAAATACAGGCATATAGTTAAACTGGGTCAAGGGTCTCTCCGATAGCATTTCCTGCGACTGCCTCGGTCCCAAAAAGCAACCACGATCGCAATGATTACCACATCTCCAGCCCGCATCATCAGCCGCTCTCCGGCAGCTGGAAGTGCTAAGTTCAAGAGCTTACGATCCAATCCCCAACGAAGGGGTGCAAAAGGGTAGCTGGACCTTTTTGCCACAAGAGGATGACGCCCACCAGACGGGCCAGCACCGTCCCCAAAGCTGCTCCAACAATGCCCCCAACCAAAAAGGAAAATAGCCACAGAGGAGAACAGAGCGTTTAATAGATTGGTCAACAGGCTCACATACATAGGAATACGTGGATTGTTGGCCACCCGAACCAAGGAGCCCAAGGTCGTCATCAATCCTAAGAGAACTATGGTCCCGCCAACCAAGGAAAGGTAAATCCCCCCACTTTCGGCTACTGCAGCTTCAGTCCCCAACAGCGAAATCATCTGGCGTCCAAATAACAGCGAAGCCCCTCCTAAGAGAGCACTCAACAACAAGGTCACCTTCAGTGACTCTGTCGCATGGTAGGCAATATTATCTTGATTTTTTTCACCCAAGCTTTTGGACATGACACTGGCAACTGCCGCACCCAGTGCCAAAAAGATGGCTTGATAGATGGTGATGATATTCCCTGCGACGGAAACACCTGAAATGGCAATCAAGCCCAGGTGAGCCACTAAATAAGAGTCCACCATGCCCATCAGCATTTGTAAGAAATTTTCACCCATGGCAGGAAGGGCGATGTTTAAGATTTTTTTGTATGAATTCATGCGTATAAAAAGAGCCAAACGGCTCTTTTTGATCTTTCTAATACAGAGAATTAAAGTCCCAAGTAGTCTTCTACGGCTGCTTGCATGTCTTTGGCTGCCACGCTTGTACGATGGCGAACCGGTGCAGTTTCAAGGCCGTCTACAGCCGGTGGCACAGGAACACCTGAGAGTGTGTGTAATTTAGCCAAGGCTTCGAAATCACCTAGACCTGTCTCGCCCTGTCACCGCTTCTACTGCCACAACTGGGAATTTATAAGGACTTGCTGTAGAGGCAATGACTGTTTTTAGCAGTATCTCCTGTTTGGGTCCGGTATTTTTTTGATAAACGGCTGATGCTACGGCTGTATGAGGGTCTTCGATGTAATCAGACGCTTCATAGACCCGCTTGATCTCTGCAGCAGTTTCTGCTTCATCTGCGTATGCAGCCGCAAACAAATCTAAGATGTCTGCATCAAAGTTGGACAATTGGTACTGACCTGTTGCAACAAGGCTTTCCATCAATTCTTTGGTCTTTGTGGCATCATTGCCTACCAAGTGGAAAAATCAAGCGTTCCAAGTTTGAAGAGACCAAAATATCCATCGATGGACTGGTGGTCACCTTGAACTCACGTTTCTTATCATAGACATGTGTTTTGAAGAAGTCTGTCAAGACATTGTTTTCATTTGACGCACAGATCAATTTCCCAACTGGAAGACCGATTTGTTTGGCATAGAAAGCTGCCAAGATATTTCCAAAGTTTCCTGTTGGGAACAGTAAAGTTGACTTTTTTTCTCCCGCTGTGATTTGGCCTGTCTTCACCAATTGCGCATAGGCGTATACGTAATAGACAACCTGAGGCACCAAACGACCAATGTTCATAGAGTTGGCTGATGAGAAATTGCATCTTGTTGGCTGCTAATTTTTTTCACGAAGCGCCACATCATTGAACATGTGTTTGACATTGGTTTGGGCATCGTCAAAGTTTCCATCGATCGCGATGACATGGGTATTGTCTCCCAGTTTGAGTCGTCATTTGCAACTCTTGCACCTTGCTGACACCATCTTTTGGATAAAAGACAATGATCTCTGTCCCTGGAACATCTGCAAAACCTGCCATGGCAGCTTTACCAGTATCTCCAGAAGTCGCCGTCAAGATGACAATTTTATTTTCCAAACCGTGCTTTTTAGCTGCTGTTGTCATAAAGTAAGGCAAGATCGACAAAGCCATATCTTTAAAGGCAATGGTGGAACCATGGAAGAGTTCCAAGTTGTATTGTCCATCGAGTTTGACAAGCGGAGCAATAGCCGGGGTATCAAACTTGCTGTCATAAGCATGAGAAATACAGTAGTCCAACTCTTCTGCTGTAAAGTCGTCCAAAAAGGCTGACAAAACAAGCTTGGCCACTTCTTGGTAAGAAGCGTCTTTGAGGGTATCAAAATCCAGCTCTACTTGAGGATAAGAGACTGGAGTAAACAAACCGCCATCTGTCGCCAATCCTTGAAGGATGGCTTGACTAGCTGTTACAGTATTTTTTTCATCTCGTGTTGATTGGTAAACTAATGTCATGACTGTTTTCATTCCTTTACTAGTAGTCTTCTCATTATATCATAAATGTCAGAAAATTTAACGGCTTTTCGCCAAATCTTGGCAAAGGTCGGCAAACAGAAGCTAGATAAAAGAGAGCAGGAGCAACGATTTTGCCCCTACTCCCATGCGAATCTGTTTTACAGGTGTCTGAAAGATTCGATCAAGCCAATCCCAACTCTGCTAAAAACAGATGGGAAGTCTTTCTTCAAGCTTTCAAGAGCTACCGTTACTTCTTGACGAGTTTGGTTATTTTTCACAGTAACTTGACCGCTCTCAACTTCACTACTTCCTAAGGTAATCAAGGCTTTGGCCGCAAAGACATCTGCTGACTTAAATTGTGCCTTGAGCTTGCGTCCAAGATAGTCGCGTTCTGCCTTGAAACCTTGGATTCGAAGGGCTTGAACCAAGCTAAGCGCTGCTTCATTGACCTCATCTCCTAGGACAGCGATATAGGCATCTAGGCCTGTTTCGATCGGTAATTCAATGCCTTTCTTTTCAAGAACGAGAAGGATCCGTTCCACACCGATACCAAATCCAAAAACCAGCTGTCGCAGGGCCACCGAAGTATTCAACCAAACCATCATAGCGACCACCCTGCACAGACTGTCAATTCATTGCCTTCAATTTCTGTAATGAACTCAAAAAAATCGTGTGGTTGTAGTAATCCAAGCCACGCACCATATTGGTATCGATGACATAGGCTACCCCCAAGTCTTCTAACATCCGACGAACCGCATCAAAATGCGCTTGGCTTTCTTCATCAAGATAGTCTAGGATGGAAGGAGCCTGTTCAACCGCCGCCTTGTCTTCTTTTTCTTTTGAATCCAAGACACGAAGCGGATTTTTCTTCTAAGCGACGTTGGCTGTCCTTAGACAATTGATCCTTCATTGGCAAGAGGTAATCAATCAAGGCTTGACGATAAGCCTGACGACTAGCAGGGCTTCCCAAGGTGTTCAAGTGCAAGGTCACATTGTCAATTCCTAGTTCTTTCAGGAATTGCGCTGCCATGGCAATGGTTTCGACATCCGTTGCAGGATTGCTCGATCCAAAGCATTCTACCCCAATTTGGTGGAATTGACGCAAACGACCTGCTTGAGGACGTTCGTAGCGGAACATTGGGCCTATGTAATAGAACTTACTTGGTTTTTTTGTACCTCAGGCGCAAAAGAGTTTATTTTTCTACATACGAGCGGACAACAGGAGCTGTTCCTTCTGGACGAAGCGTGATATGACGGTCTCCCTTGTCATAGAAGTCATACATTTCTTTGGTAACGATATCCGTCGTATCCCCTACTGAACGGCTGATGACTTCATAATGTTCGAAGATCGGTGTGCGGATTTCATCATAATGGTATCGCGCAAAGACCTTGCGTGCAAAGCCTTCTACATATTGCCATTTCGCTGAATCGCCAGGAAGGATATCCTGGGTCCCTTTTGGTTTTTGTAATTTCATAGCCTTCATCCTTTGTCTTACTTTTGCCTCTATTTTACCACAAATTCGAAGAGAAATGGAGACTGGACCGAATTTCCTTCGTTCGACACGTTCAAAATCTCTTTCTCTTCTTGCCTTATAGCCTGAATTATGAGAAAATGGAATCCATACTACACTGAAAGGATCTTGCGATGAGAGAGGATATCAAAATCAATGACCGTGCCCTGGCACTAGAGAAGTCGTTAATCGAAAAATTGGAGCTTGTATTTGATACCGATGTTGAGTTAGATGTCTATAATCTGGGACTGATCTACGAGATCCATCTAGATGAAGCCGGCACTTGCAAGGTGGTTATGACCTTTACCGATACGGCTTGTAGCTGTGCTGAGAGCCTTCCGATCGAAATCGTCGCTCGCCCTAAAAAGAAATCGAGGGATCGAAGATGTCAAGGTCGAAGTGACCTGGTCACCCGCTTGGAAAAATTACACGAATCAGCCGATACGGGCGCATCGCCCTTGGTCTTCCACCACGATAACAATCATTACCATTTAAGAAACGCAGTCAACTAATGAAGGAAGACCTCTTTGGAAATCCGATCCATATTAAATAAAACGAGGAACACCAGCTCTGCCATCAGAGTTTGTTCCTCGTTTTTATGATGTTTGAATCCATTCAAACTTTGTTTCACTACCAGAATGGACTAAGCCTCATCAACTTTTTGGTTCTGGAAGGATTTGATACAACACAATTCCCAAGAATTGTTGACGTTGCGACACCAGTGATTTGAAGTCCCACCGAGTCGAAATCATCAAACCACCGATTCCCTGATACTAGGATCACACTTGCAATCAAGAGATTCTTTTTATTATCAAAATCAATCTTGTGTTTCAACTAAAGATTTTCAAACCGCTAGCAGCAATAACTCCCAAAGAGGGCGATCGACAATACCTCCCAAATACAGCGGTTGGAATCGAGATGCAAAAGAGTGCTGATAGCTTTACCAATAAAGCTCATGACAACCGCAATCACTGCTGCACCTGAGATAACATAAACTGAATAGATCTTATTCAAGGGCCATCACCCCGATATTTTTCACCCATAAGATGTCACCGGAGGAGCTCCGAAAGAAATCCAGCAATGATCTGTGCCAAACCATCTCCTGTAAGAGTATGGTCAAAGCCCAGGATCTTGGAAGAAATCTCGACTCTGTCAGACTATTCAAGACCATCAGGTGACCAAAAGTGCTCTGTCATCGTCACAAAAAGGCAATTGGAGCCATGGTCAAAATGGCACTTGGGATAGAGTTTAAAAATCATAATCACAAATGGAATATCAAAGCTTTGGAACTTTGGAACCACTTTGGCTGAAGCTAACGGATGCAAAGTGACAAAACTCTGTCCTGTCAGCAGACCTAAGACAATGAGAAAAGAGATAACCCACGATTAACCCTAGCAAAAATAGGGACGATCACCCGATAATCTTTCTTGCCATACATATTAAAGAGAATAACAGCAAAAAGAGTGACCATTGAAATCAAGCAGAGCTCATACCGCTGTATTTTTCATCGATCATGGTCGCATCGCTCACAGCATGTTGAGGCAAGGCTCAAACCGATCACAATGATAATGGGACCCTACCACAATCGGTGGAAGTACCTTTATCAATCCAGGCATTCCCAGCAAACTTTGACAATCAGAGGCCACCAAGAGGTAGACCAAACCACCCGCCATGGCACCTTGGGCAACTGCTGCGATTCCATCTGTCTTCATCAACATCTGCATAGCAGCAATATAAGCAAAACTAGACCCCATGTAGGCAGGAATCTTATACTTGGTCACGGTTAAGTGAGCCAAGGTTCCCCAAACCAGATGAGAAGAGGGCAATGGCAGGATCAATTCCAACCAAAATTGGTACCAGTACTGTCGCCCCAAACATGGCAAACAAATGCTGGAAAGACAGACCAACCAGCAAGCCTGGTTTTGGCATATCAGATACATCATATTTTACATTATTCACGATCGTAAAAACCTCCTAAATTAAAGATGCAACAAGTTATGGCTGAATAAAAACATCTACCTTCGATGACCGAATCATAAGGGAGTGCTCATGCTCCATCATCGACGATTTCTCTTTTTTCATCAAACCACTTTTTCAACTATACAAAAATCCCCCACAACAAGGAGATACACAAAATATAGGCTGGTCTTCCCAGGCCTTTCATTTCCATAGCTCCTTGCCTGCCTCTCTGGACAGTATTAAAGGATTGATTCGATTAGTCACAATTATAGCAAATTATAGACGGATTTACAAGAAAAATGACAGATAATACACTCAAATCCCCCAAAAAGTAATATTCATACGCTTCAGCGACAGGGTTAAAAATAGCGACTTTGAGCCAAAAAAGAGGCTGGGACAAAAGTCCCTAGCCTCTCAATTATTTTTTTGGATTGTCGAGCAAGACGCAGTGGTTGAGTGGGCTCTACTACACTGATTTCATCAGCTTTACAGCCCCTACTCAACTGTGCGGAGGTGGGACGACGAAATCGAATTCTAACGAATTACCGATTTCTGTCCCACTCTCTTTGGACAAAGTCGTCCTTGCAATTACTGTTTACCAGACTGTTCCATATTCCAGAAGTCGGTCACAGCACCACGTGATGCTGAAGAAACGATATGGGCGTATTTACCCAGAACCCCACGGCTATACAGTGGTGGCAAGGTTGTTTCAGCCTTCCGTTTTCGCTAACTCTTCGTCTGAAACGTGCATGGTGATTTCTTTGGTATCTTGATCAACTGTCACCAGATCCCCAGTGTGGAGGTGAGGCGATTGGGCCACCAACCTGAGCTTCAGGCGCAATGTGACCGACAACGAGACCATAAGTACCACCTGAGAAGCGTCCGTCTGTCAAGAGAGCCACCTTGTCTCCTTGTCCTTTCCCAACAATCATGGATGACAAGGACAGCATTTCCGGCATACCAGGACCACCCTTAGGACCTACGAAACGAACAACAACAACGTCGCCATCCACGATCTCGTCTGAAAGAACGGCTTCAATGGCAGCTTCTTCAGAGTCAAAGACCTTAGCAGGACCCGTAATGTTACGGACCTTCACACCTGATACTTTGGCAACCGCCCCTTCTGGAGCCAAGTTCCCTTTCAAGATGATCAATGGACCATCCGCACGTTTTAGGATTTTTCAAGTGGCATGATGACTTTTTGACCTGGTGTCAAATCAGCAAAGGCTTCCAAATTCTCAGCTACTGTTTTACCAGTACATGTGATGCGATCTCCGTGAAGAAAACCATTCTTAAGAAGGTATTTCATGACGGCTGGCACACCACCGACATTGTAAAGGTCTTGGAAGACGTATTGCCCTGAAGGTTTCAAGTCCGCCAAGTGAGGCACGCGCTCTTGGAAATCGTTGAAGTCTTCCAGCGTCAAGTCCACGTTAGCTGCGTGAGCGATCGCAAGCAAGTGAAGAGTGGCATTGGTGGAACCACCTAGCGCCATGGTCACTGTAATCGCATCTTCAAAGGCTTCACGGGTCAAGATATCAGATGGTTTCAGTCCCATTTCAAGCATTTTGACAACTGCACGACCCGCTTCTTCGATATCGGCTTTTTTATCAGCTGATTCAGCAGGGTGAGAAGAGGAACCTGGCAAGCTCATACCAAGGACCTCAATCGCTGTCGCCATGGTGTTGGCCGTATACATCCCACCACAGCCACCAGGGCCAGGGCAGGCATTACATTCTAGTTGCTTCACTTCTTCAGCGGTCATATCGCCGTGATTCCACTTCCCAATTCCTTCGAAAACAGAAACCAAGTCGATATCCTTGCCGTTCAGATTACCCGGTGCAATGGTTCCTCCGTAGGCAAAGATCGCTGGGATATCCATATTGGCAATGGCGATCATCGAACCAGGCATGTTCTTATCACAGCCCCCGATGGCTACAAAGGCATCGACGTTGTGACCGCCCATAGCAGCTTCGATAGAATCCGCAATGATATCACGAGACGTCAAGGAGAAGCGCATCCCTGCGTCCCCATAGCAATCCCTGTCCGCAACTGTAATGGTCCCAAATTGGACCGGCCAAGCTCCTGCATCTTTCACACCTTCTTTGGCCAATTTTTCCAAAAATCATGGAGGTGGATGTTACAAGGGGTATTTTCCGCCCATGTCGAAATCACTCCGACAATCGGTTTCTCAAAGCTTTCATCGGTCATTCCCGTCGCGCGAAGCATGGCACGGTTGGGAGATTTTACCATGCTATCGTAGACACTACTACGATGGCGTGTATCTAATTCTGTCATGTCATTCCTCTCGTCTCATTTTTTACCATTATAGCATAAAAGAAGGCCCAAAGACAGATCCAAACTTTGAGATCAACCAGGGAGAAGAAACTTTTCCCAAAAATTTCAATTTTTTTGTCAAGTAACTTTACTTTTACAAAAAGTTTTGTTATACTGTTACAGTTGATGAAAATCAAACCTAATTGAATTTATATCTTAAAAGGAGAAAAACGAAATGGCAGTACCTGCACGTCGCACATCAAAAGCGAAGAAAAACAAACGTCGTACGCACTACAAAGTAACAGCTCCATCTGTAAACTTTGACGAAGCAACTGGAGATTACTCACGTTCACACCGTGTATCACTTAAAGGATACTACAAAGGACGTAAGATCGCTAAAGCTGCATCAGCTGAATAATAGAAGGGAGATACCATGCGCGTAAATATTACACTTGAACACAAAGAATCTGGTGAACGCTTGTACCTTACTTCTAAAAACAAACGTAACACCCCAGACCGTCTTCAATTGAAGAAATACTCACCAAAACTTCGCAAACACGTTGTGTTTACAGAGGTTAAGTAAGGGGTTCAGTACACGTCAACAGGCGTCAAAATATTGATTTAAAGCGATTTTTGAATTTTTGGATTTCAATAAATTGTGCTACAAATCAATAAGAACTCTACCTTTTACTCTACCTTTTTAGATAAATATATCATTTGGATATTGAAGTTAAGCCCTGCTATCATTTCGATGGCAGGGCTTTTTGATTTTTTATGTTTTTGCAGAGCTTTTATATTCCAAGTTACAATTTGTAGCTTTTCATATATTCTCACCTAAAAAATGTCTCTTTCTTAGATTTTTATTCCAATTACTGAGGCAAGCAATTTAATTCCTTCTGCTAAATCAGGGGTTAAGGCAACAGTAGTTGCGATGAATTTCATTGTATTAAAAGCTGAAGTCAAAATTGCCTTTTTAGGTTGTACTTCTTGAACCTCATTTTTAACAATCTCTAAGTTTTGCTTGAGTACTGATTTAGATTCACTATTTTCTATTGTTTCAATAGCATCCTCCACATTCTTTATGGCTCTAAAAATTTCCTCTTTATTAATGATATTTCCTTGCTCAGCATTAACTGTACTACCATGTTCAGCAATATTTACTTGTACTCCTGAACTATTAATCGTTATATAATATGAACTATCATTATCAAATCCCATATCGGTCGCAATATCCTTAATATACTCCTCAATTTCTATAACAAATGGATAAATCAACCTATCACCAAATGCTTTTGCCATATCTTGATATTTTTTACTATGTGCATAGTACCATCCAAAATCAGTTGTAGACAACTTTTTAAGGGCAATATAGTCAAAAGCTCTATATAAAAGATAAGTTCTTCTACGGCTATCAGCCCCCAGTTCTAAAGCTTTACTTCCATATGAGGAAGCAATTTTATCGAGTTCTGATTCTAACCCCTCTATATCATAAGCTAAGCTCTCAACATAATCAAATATCAAAGATGTCCCCTTAACATAATCTATAAATTCTATTAATGCATCTGTCTGTTCTCCGAAATAAGCATTCATCACATTTGAAGCCAATGTTCTAAATCTTCTGCTAATTTTTCTAAGTTCTTTTTTATTAATCTCCATCTACTAACTCCCCACAAAACGGACAATAACCGCCTTCGAATTTTGTTGTAGTTCGTATTTTTACTACTTTATCACAACACAAGTATTTTTTCTCTTCGAAGTCTCCAACCTTTCTTCCAATTGGCATTTCTGATTCCCTAGCTATCTTCTTACTTCCTTTAAATTGTATATTTTTATTGTTTCTAAATGTTCTCTCCATATCCTTCGAAAAAAATCATTTAATAAATCAGCAACATAGTTTTTGAATTATATTTTCTGCCAAATCATTTACATCATCATCTAAATAATTATCACTCTTGAGACCACACTTAGGGCACCAAACATCTATCAAGCTATCATCATTTACATCTTGGACTTGAATCATAAATTTTTCACTACAAATTGGACATTTTAAAACAACAAATCCATCATTATCACTAGGAATAGGTATTTCAAAAATTTTATCACTTGACATTGTAATCCTCTCTATAACTTTTTCCAATTTATCTATCTTTAAATAAATAAAACCCCTTTGTAATACAATAAAAGATAACTAACAAACAAAGAATAATAAGGCTAGGTTGCCAAAAACCTGCTATTTCTGCTAAACTCTGCCCTAAACGTTGCCCTATAAAGCTTACTAACATTAACACAATAGCATTAAAAATTACAGAGACTAATGAAATTATTATTGAGTGCATTATTGCTTCTGCAATACGTATTTTAAAAAGTTGTAATTTTGTTATGCCCAATATTTGTAACTGTCTAATATCTTCAATGTCTTTATTAGAAGATAATATTGTGATAGAAATAAAACTACTAATAATAAGCACAATTGGTGCAGATAGATAGGCAATGAAGGAGGCTCTTGCTTCGTGGACACTATTTATAGTATCCATAAATGAGTACATATTTCTGGTATAGAGGATGAATCCAGAAATGAGAGTTATCCCCATAGTCATCGAAGTCTGTATACTCTTCAAATAACTAGGATTGTATAGTAGGTTCCAAAAACTTGTATTGATTGCATAATTTTCAGATGGGAGAATCTTCATTAATAATTTTATTAAACAAATCTGGGTGGACGGAGATAGAACTTGAATAATTAATATATGAGTAATCAATAAAAATAAAATCATACCAGATTGTATCACAATCACTTCTCTATTATTGGTAAAACCTGCTGAAATAATAATACCTATACACAATAACCATAAGAATAGACGAACAGAAATATTAATAAACTTAGTCACTCTCCAATTTCTACCATTTGATTTTTGAATTTGATTCTTTTTTTAATAATCGAATAGAATAAAAAAATAAGCTCCTAATCCAACAATTGTTGGTACTATTAAAAATACTCAATAATACAGTCTGAATATTGGATGTAATAACCAAATCAGGTAATTCATCTCTTCCTAATAAATTTTTGTAAAAATTTATAGTAACTATCTGTCACAACGAAGGAAAGGATTGTCCCAAAACTGCTAACAATGACTGCCATTATAGAAAATTGACCAGCTACAAGTAAAGATAGCTGAGATTTACTCGCACCTAAGATAGTCCATAACTCGTAGTCCTTTTTAAATATATCTATTAGCAATCTTATATTATTTGAAATGAGAAAAAATAGAGTAGTACCTCCAAATATAATCAACATCTGAAAAAGTTGTGAAGCATTAATATTTGAAGTTCTTGACGAGCTAGTAATGCCAAATAAAGATGTCCCAACAATCAGGCTAGATACAAGTAATAATGGAATTGTCCCAAACCATTGTCTCTTTGAATACTGAAACTGATACACAATAAGTCTTAACATATACTCTCACCTCACTTGCCAATAGTTTCAAGAGCCTGATAAAGTTCTTCTGCTGATGGATTAGTAATTTCTTGCGAAATGTAACCATCTTTTAAAATAAATGATTTATCTGTTTTAGATGCAAGCTCAATGTCATGTGTAACCATTAAAACACACTTCCCCTCATCAGCCATCTTTCTAAGCGATTCAAAAATCAAGTTCCGAGAAATACTGTCTAAAGCACCAGTCGGCTCATCAGCAAAAATAACCTTACTATCTGATAAAATAGCACGAGAAATAGCAATTTTCTGCTGTTCTCCTCCTGATAGTGTTGATACTAATGACGATAGGTCGGCTTTAAAATTCAGATTATCCAATAAGGTTTTTACTTGATTCCTATCGGCAGTCTTCCCTGAAAGTCTTAGAGGTAGTGTAACATTTTCCAATGCTGGTAGAGCAGGAACTAGATTATAATTTTGAAAAATAATAGCAATGTCTTCACATCTAAATTTAGCCAGTTTGCCATCTTTTAGCCTATATGGATTCACACCATTTATAACAACCTCGCCACTAGATGGCTCTGATAAACTTGCTAAGCAATTTAGCAAAGTTGACTTTCCTGAGCCACTGATACCTAATATGGAGATGAATTCACCATAATCCGCGGATAATGTCACTCCCTTTAGTACCGACACCTTCTTATTTTTTTCCAGTAGAAAATCTTTTGTTAGGTCAATTGCATTAACAGCTACATTATTAAACATAGTATCCTCCTAATTTTAATTTTTTTACTAAATGTTATTTTTCGGTTAATAATTTACTAAATTAAAAATACATTAATACTATTCATGAATCCCTGCTTTATCAAGTGATTCAAATAGAATGGAATCCACATTTAAACTTCTAAATATTTGATGTATTCGCATAGAAATCTTATGTCTGAACATAGCTGAATCACTTATAAATTCTGTATCTTTTGATAAAAGCAATCTCAAATTTTTTTCAGTTCATATTTTTTTCAAATGAATAAATAGATTTTTTTAGCCCTTGAACTAATTCATCTCTAGAGAGCGATTCAGCATTTTCTGATAAATATTTTTTAATTAGCTTATTTTTTATGATATCACCATCAATCACATATTCAAACGGTTGGCTAAACATTTGAAAAGTATTATTGAATTTTTCAAGAAGCCCCTCATTTATGAGTACACTCTCTAATGCCATTATTTGTGAGGGATAAGTGAATTCCCATTTTTTGAAAAAACTTGAAATCTCTTGAAATCTTTGCTTTTCAACATCTCGTGCTGATTGATGAATAAATACTTTGTCATTAACATTTTGAATAAATTCATCTATCACAGAAAACATTTCGGTTTGGAGGCTTTCTTGGGTTGATTTTTCTGACAGCCTAGAAAGGATTTCTTTGGGCGAATGTGGGTCAAGATAAAGAATTTTCGTAGGGTATTGTCGCCTCTCTATTTCGTGTTTCAATGCAAAAAGATATGGTTCTGTCATTAAAAATGGAGTTTTCCCTTTGCCAAATGTTCCATTCAGTTCCTCATAAATCTCCCTCATTTCAACTTTATCAACATCATCCAGCATTTCATCAAAAGCTGATAGAATTATACTCTGCTCCAAATCCGAATCCAAGAAAAGCTTATCATATTTGGGAAATACATGTAGTTCCTCATAATACTCTTTTTCTGTTCCATCGCTATAATCTAGATAAAATTGTTCTTTTTGAGGCCAACCATAAATAGTTTTGATAAACCAGTCATCGTCAGACTGGTCTTTTTTTCGTTTATGAATTTCCAAATAAGTGCCGATAATGTCTGAACGCAATATCTTTTGAATCTGACTACGTTTCATGGTTAAGTAATCACCATCTTTATCGTTATCAGGATTCCAATGCTTTCTCAACTCAGATTCAGCTTCCTCATATGTATACCATTTATTAGCTTCAATAATCTCTTTTACTTTTTGTTTGTCTTCCTTAGATAGCATGCGATTTCTGCCTCCCACTCATTTATATTTTACCATTTTCTAACGAAGAGCATAATACAAAACCTCATTAGATTTTGAGTAAGATAATAGTGTAAGAGAAATCTTGCAGAAATATTTAATACAGTCCCAAATGGTGGCCACCAAATGGAACGGATTGAAACAGATATGATGATATAGCGATAAAGGTTATATCTTGTATAGAATTGTTTCGCCGTCTATTTGGTGTGCCATTTTGCACCTATCGGCAATCAATTTTTGCTCATATACGCTTCTTTCTGTTCCTAAAACAGGCTGTTAGAAGAGGTGTATATGCTAACACATTACCCAACAAACGCCGAATTAGTAGCTAATCTTGAACCAGATAAACAAGAGTTTGGTTGAAAATTCTAGATGACATGGATAAAGAAGAAGCAAACTATCAACGTAAAATTAGATACCATCAAGTATCCAGTTTAGACTTCATTGTATCCAATGATGGACGTGAAACGACACTTCAAGAACTTATTCAAAGTAATTCTTGTTCTGGTGAAGACTATACCATCATGGAAGTTGAAGAGCAACTTTATTGTGAGGCATTAGCTGAATTAGATGAAAAACATCGTATCGTTTTTAAAGCTATATTTGAAAATGGTCTAAATGCTACAAAAGCTAGTCAACTAGTTGGTCGGTCTGATAAGACTGCTAAAAAGTACTATAAGGAAGCCTGTAAACAGGTTCTTAAAAAAATACAATCATAATAAATTAACTAGTAGTCAACAAAAAGACTACTAGTTTTTTTCAAAAAAATTCCGAAAACCATATCCTGAATCTCCTATATATAGGAGGTGATAGATATGACCTAGATACAGTATCCAGCTCATGATTAAAACCGAGCATGGCTCATTCACATTATTTTCTATTTACACAGGAGGAACTGCCGATGGCATTCAAAATGAAAACCACAAAAGGTGGTTATACCACTTCATTGGCTGATAAAATCATCAGTCAAAAACAACCGATTTTCTCACTTAGTACCGAGCTTGAACCACAACAACGATTTGAAGATGGCAAGCCGACAGGAGAAATCGTAGCCTACAAAGCTTGGTTTGTACAGGAAGAACAAGACCCTTTCCAAGTGAAATTTGAAGAGCCGATTGAGCTACCAGCTTTTCAATCCATGATTCAATTTGACACTCTACAAGCCTGCGAAGTGAAATATAACATATATTTCAAAGCTAACGGTATCAAGGAGGTACGATGATGAGTTCAAAAAATCCTAATGTGATTAACCAATCCTTTCTGCAATCTTATCTGCTCCAGAGCCTAAACATGGCTCTGGGGGCTTTAATGCAGGGAGAAACCAGCTACACCAATTCATTTAATATCATTATCCAAGAAGACGGTTTCATTTTCGTACCTCGGTTACCATGTGCTTACATCTTAGACGATGACTTATACAAGAAAATCTTTCTGATTGCCAACGCTTCACTTTATCCACAGTATACGCTTCTAAAACAAAATGCTACCTACTTTGTTCCCTTAGAAACGGATGACCTACACATTCAACGTGGATTATTCTTCCCTTGGACAAAGGGGATTTCAGAACGCTTGGCGATTCCTGATTTAGATAAATTTTCATCCAGCTTACCGAAAGGAAAAATCCCAATCATGAAACACTTTGAACTTAACTTAGACAAAGTAAATCACTGGGCTATTGCTGGAAATTCAGGTTCTGGGAAATCGTACGCTCTCACTTACTTCTTGAGTGTACTGAAGCATATGTCTGACTTGATAATCGTCGACCCTAAGGTCGATACCCCGAGCAGGTGGGCTAGAGAAAATCACATTGCGGTTATCCACCCTGTCGAAAATCGTTCAAAATCCGATTTTGTTTCACAGGTTAATGAACAATTAAGTCAGTGTGCAACTCTCATTCAGAAAAGGCAAGCTATCTTGTATGATAATCCTAACCATCAATTTACCCATCTAACCATTGTCATTGATGAAGTGCTTGCTCTATCAGAGGGAGTCAATAAGAACATCAAAGAAGCCTTTTTCTCCTTACTCTCACAGATTGCCTTGTTGGGACGTGCTACCAAAATCCATCTCTTTTTGGTAAGCCAGCGTTTTGACCATAACAGCATTCCCATATCAGTAAGGGAACAGCTTAACGTATTATTGCAAATTGGAAATATCAATCAGAAAACCACCCAATTTTTATTTCCTGACTTAGATCCTGAAGGGATTGTTATTCCAACTGGACATGGTACAGGTATCATTCAAGTTATTGATAATGAACACCCTTATCAGGTTCTCCCTCTGCTCTGCCCAACTTACTACACTAAACGAGGTATCCTATGACAACTAAAACCTATTTCATGAGAAGTTTCAATTTCATTCTGAATCTGCTTCTCATCGCTCCTATCTTGTATTTGTTCGGTTGGCTTTTCAATAGTCTATCTATTCAATTGAATACCAATACTCTGTTCAAGTTGGAGACTGTCACAACTATTACTGATAAAATCAGTTCTATTAGTTACGGACTAGCTCTCATTTGCTTGTCCTTATCCTTGGTATTGATTGGAATAGAAATTGTCAAACGGTGGAAAACAGACAGACTTATGAACTATGCGAAATCTATTTATCATACTTTTTCTCTTAGAAATTTCTTATTTCAACGTGAAAAAATGCAGAAAGTAACAAGTCCTGAACATCAGACTGTACCAACATCAACCCCTGTAAACAACGGATTTAATCTAGCTGTCCGTAAATGTATGGTTGATATTCAGACTGATTCTGTCACTATCTTCATCAAAGTTCCAAGAGACCAACAGGGACAAAAAATTCTAAAGGATATGGAAGCACTATTAAAAGAGGAAATTGCTAGTCAGCATACTGATTACTATTTCTCAGCTCCTATTCGAGTCCGCAATCAATTATGGTTCACTGGTAAAAAACGTTAATCTTTGGGGGCTGTGGCTTGCATTAGCAAGAGCCAAACAGCCCCCCTTTTTTTATTATGTTCCATTCAACTATGAGCTATTGGGGTTACTACGACCCCCAATAGCTCAATAATCAATAATCACAAATTTTGTTCAAAAAATTCCGAAAACTGCACTCATATTCTCCTATAGATAGAACGATAATAACAAGCGAGGTAAAGATATATGGCAAAAGAACAACGTTCAACCAAATGGACATTTCTCTTTTACAAGGAGAGTGTTCCTGAAGACTACTTGAATATCTTAGAGGAACTTCATATCCCCTTTATTCTTAGTCCTTGGCATGATAAGGACGTCAATAGACAAACAGGAGAGTTCAAAAAGTCGCACAAACACGGTGCTTTCTTCTTTGATTCGTTGAAAAGCTATTCCCAAGTGTCAAATATCATCAGCGATAAACTAAACGGTCCAGCACATGTCGAAGTTGTTATGTCTCCAACAGGTTTATTTGACTATTTTACACATGCAGAAAATCCTGACAAGACCCCTTACAATATCGAAGATATTGAAGTTGGTTGTGGCTTTGATTTGGATAAATTCTTAATGGAGGCGAAGACATCAGATTTTATTCATGAAGCAGTTGATATTATCGAAGAAAATGACTTTACCGAATTTGAAGAGCTAGTTTGGTATGCACGAGCAAACAATACAAATTTGTTAGGACTCATTATTGAACGCACCTATTTCTTCGCCAAATATCTAGATTCTCGACGGCATAATCCAAATCGGTTCCAAGCTACCAATGCAGAGGAGAAAGACAGCGATGAATAACGAAAAGTTAGAACAAATTGAACAATTATTGCAAACACTTATCAAGCTCATTCAAATCAAAGAGCAGAACAGACCGCTAGAGATAATTCAACAACGAGAATTACTGAAGCAGTTGAATATCTCTCCGAATACACTAAAAACTTGGGAACAAAAAGGATTAAAAAGATTAGAACCTCCAATTGAAGGAACACGAACTGTCTTCTATTTACTAGATGATGTTATTAACTTCTTACAATCCTAATATTGAAAATTTGTGCTAAAATAGTTCTATCTAAAAGAAAGAGTGGTAACTATTTTAGCCTACTTCAATATCCCTGAAGAAAGGCAAACATGGAAACTGAAACAATTATCCATAATGGCAAAAAGGTCATTAAAAAAATCAAAAAAGATAAATCCATTTCATATACGCTGAAAGGAGCATTTCTTGGTAAGGATGTTAAAACTGGTAAACAGGTCACAACAACTATTACTGCAAAAACACTTAAGCAACTTGATAGAGAAGTTATTCAAGCTCGCTTAGAATTTGAAAGAAATAGATTTACTCGAAAAGAGAATGTGTCTATTAATACGCTGGAAGATTTAGCCGAAGCTTGGTTTCAAGCTTATCAAACTTGGGTTAGTTCACATAATACATTAAATAGGGTAAGGGGCTACCTAGATAATTATATTATTCCTAAATTCGGAGATTACAAACCAGATAAAATTGAATCTGCCGATATTCAGCTATGGTTAAATGACCTAGCAAAGAAATCAAAAAAATCAGTTGAATCTGGTGTGAAACGTGCAAATAAAGGATATGCAAAAGATTTCGGTGCTGTCATCCATAAGTTGAAAGATATTTTTGACTATGGCATTACTAACTATGGTCTGACCTCTAACCCTGTCAACACTATCAAGATTCCACCCAAGCCCAAGTCTAGCAAGCAACGTATCATGGTTTTACATGATGATAGTCTCGTTAGGTGGCTTAATTATCTTGAAAGTTTAGATAACAGTAGAGCCAATCGACGGTTTAAGTTGATTTGTAACACACTCTTAGCTTCAGCCTTGCGTATAAATGAGTTACTGGCATTGACAATTGATGATTTGAACTTCGAAGAATCCTCCATTAGTGTCAACAAAACATTACTTTGGAAAACCGCTAACAAAAAGACTGGAACAAAAGGGAAAGTCATCTGTAAAGCAACTCCAAAAACCGATGCAGGTAATCGCTCTATTCCAGTTCCTTTGTCTATACTTGAAGAACTTCGAGATTTTCACAATGAAATGAACGAGTATCTTAAATTACACAATAAACCTGAAACAAAATTGATTTTCCCAACAATATACGGAAACTATATGTGTGATAGAAACGAGCGAACAACTCTCAAGAATAGATTAGCAGGTCTAGGATTACCAGATTATGGTTTCCATTTATTCCGACACACTCATGCTTCAATGTTGCTTAATGCTGGCACAAACTGGAAAGAACTCCAAGTCAGAATGGGACATAAATCAATTTCAACTACAATGGATACTTACGCTGAATTAGCACCACAACGAAAGTTAGAAGCTGTGGGTATTTATCTTGATAAGATTGCTGAACTAACGCAATAACTACTCTACCATTCGCTCTACCTTTCACTAAGGAACATTACAAAAACGTTAATATATAAACGTTTCTAACAGCTAAAATAGATAATACTTAACCTTTACAGAAGTTAAATAATTAAGTAGGAAAAAGCCTTTGAAACGTTGATTTCAAAGGCTTTTTTCTTTTTGCAAAATGCTGTATATTGCGCTATATTTCAATTCAAACTCTACCTTTTTAAGATAAAATAAAAAGACGGATCATTATAAACAAGCCTCTCCTACAAAAGTTAGAGAGGCTTTTAAAACCAAAATCCTTATCTCTTTATACATCAAAAAGAGAGAACCAATTTGGTCCTCTCCAGATTGTAACCTTTCATCAACCTTACTACGGTTGACAAAAAGTTTTATTTAGAACAAAGACTACAACCTAATCAACAAAAATATCAAGGTCACCTAATTTAGTCTTCGTTTTTTTTGCGTTTTGCAAGCCCTGCAAGTCCAAACATACCAAGTACAGCACCTAACAATGCAATAGATGTTGATTGTTCTTCACCTGTATTTGGAAGTTTAGCAGATTCAGCTTTCTTATCAGAAACAGATACCTTTTGTACTTGAATTTCTTTTTCTGAGTTCTTAGCATCCGGTGTTTCAACTTTGTTCACTGTTTGGTCTTTAGAAGTTGGTGTGTTCTTGTCCGTATTTGCATGTGGGGCTTTAACAGTTACCTTAACTGGTACTTCATCCTTAGAGCCATCTGGGTAGGTTACCACTACAATGGCATCTTTTTCACCTTCTGTTGTTGTGTCTACCGGTGTCTTGTACTCGAACTTAGTTCCTTTTGGAAGGTCACCTACGTTACCGATTGAATCCTTAGCGTTTGGTTGATCGCCTGGTTTAACAGTTTGATCTTTCGCTACTGGGGTATTCTTATCTGCATCTGTACGTGGGTCTTTAACAGTTACCTTAACTGGAACTTCGTCTTTAGAACCATCTGGGTAAGTCACCACAACAATGGCGTCTTTGTCACCTTCTGTTGTTGTGTCTACCGGTGTCTTGTACTCGAACTTAGTTCCTTCTGGAAGGTCACCTACGTTACCGATTGAATCCTTAGCGTTTGGTTGATCGCCTGGTTTAACAGTTTGATCTTTCGCTACTGGGGTATTCTTATCTGCATCTGTACGTGGGTCTTTAACAGTTACCTTAACTGGAACTTCGTCTTTAGAACCATCTGGGTAAGTCACCACAACAATGGCGTCTTTGTCACCTTCTGTTGTTGTGTCTACCGGTGTCTTGTACTCGAACTTAGTTCCTTCTGGAAGGTCACCTACGTTACCGATTGAATCCTTAGCGTTTGGTTGATCGCCTGGTTTAACAGTTTGATCTTTCGCTACTGGGGTGTTCTTATCCGCGTCTGTACGTGGATCTTTAACAGTTACCTTAACTGGTACTTCATCTTTAGAACCGTCTGGGTAAGTTACCACAACTGTCGCATCCTTCTCACCTGTAGTTGTTGTATCTACTGGTGTCTTGTACTCGAAGGTTGTACCACTTGGAAGATCTGAAACATTACCGATAGAGTTCTTGGCATCTGGTGTGTCGCCAATGTTAACGGTTTGATCTTTAGCTACAGGAGTATTTACATCAGCTTGAGTTGGATTTGCGGCTACAGTAACCTTAACTGGTACTTCATCTTTAGAACCATCTGGGTAAGTAACCACTACTGTAGCGTCTTTGTCACCTTCTGTGGTTGTGTCTACTGGTGTCTTGTATTCAAATGTAGTACCACTTGGAAGATCTGAGACATTACCAATTGATTTCTTGGCATCTGGTGTGTCACCAACTTTAACAGTTTGATCTTTCGCTACTGGGGTGTTCTTATCCGCGTCTGTACGTGGATCTTTAACAGTTACCTTAACTGGTACTTCATCTTTAGAACCGTCTGGGTAAGTTACCACAACTGTCGCATCCTTCTCACCTGTAGTTGTTGTATCTACTGGTGTCTTGTACTCGAAGGTTGTACCACTTGGAAGATCTGAAACATTACCGATAGAGTTCTTGGCATCTGGTGTGTCGCCAATGTTAACGGTTTGATCTTTAGCTACAGGAGTATTTACATCAGCTTGAGTTGGATTTGCGGCTACAGTAACCTTAACTGGTACTTCATCTTTAGAACCATCTGGGTAAGTAACCACTACTGTAGCGTCTTTGTCACCTTCTGTGGTTGTGTCTACTGGTGTCTTGTATTCAAATGTAGTACCACTTGGAAGATCTGAGACATTACCAATTGATTTCTTGGCATCTGGTGTGTCACCAACTTTAACAGTTTGATCTTTCGCTACTGGGGTGTTCTTATCCGCATCGGTACGTGGATCTACTACCTTAACTGTTACTGGAACTTCATCCTTAGATCCATCTGGGTAAGTCACAACGACGGTTGTACTCTTATCACCTGGGGTTGTTGTATCTACTGGTGTCTTGTATTCAAATGTAGTGCCATTTGGAAGATCACCTACGTTACCAATTGATTTCTTAGCATCTGGAGTTTCACCAACATTGACCGTTTGGTCCTTAGGTGTTGGCGTGTTCTTATCCGCATCGGTACGTGGATCTTTAACAGTTACCTTAACTGGTACTTCATCTTTAGAACCGTCTGGGTAAGTTACCACAACTGTCGCATCCTTCTCACCTGTAGTTGTTGTATCTACTGGTGTCTTGTACTCGAAGGTTGTACCACTTGGAAGATCTGAAACATTACCGATAGAGTTCTTGGCATCTGGTGTGTCGCCAATGTTAACGGTTTGATCTTTAGCTACAGGAGTATTTACATCAGCTTGAGTTGGATTTGCGGCTACAGTAACCTTAACTGGTACTTCATCTTTAGAACCATCTGGGTAAGTAACCACTACTGTAGCGTCTTTGTCACCTTCTGTGGTTGTGTCTACTGGTGTCTTGTATTCAAATGTAGTACCACTTGGAAGATCTGAGACATTACCAATTGATTTCTTGGCATCTGGTGTGTCACCAACTTTAACAGTTTGATCTTTCGCTACTGGGGTGTTCTTATCCGCATCGGTACGTGGATCTACTACCTTAACTGTTACTGGAACTTCATCCTTAGATCCATCTGGGTAAGTCACAACAACGGTTGCTCCTTTATCACCTGGGGTTGTTGTATCTACTGGTGTCTTGTATTCAAATGTAGTGCCATTTGGAAGATCACCTACGTTACCAATTGATTTCTTAGGATCTGGAGTTTCACCAACATTGACCGTTTGGTCCTTAGGTGTTGGCGTGTTCTTATCCGCATCGGTACGTGGATCTACTACCTTAACTGTTACTGGAACTTCATCCTTAGATCCATCTGGGTAAGTCACAACGACGGTTGTACTCTTATCACCTGGGGTTGTTGTATCTACTGGTGTCTTGTATTCAAATGTAGTGCCATTTGGAAGATCACCTACGTTACCAATTGATTTCTTAGGATCTGGAGTTTCACCAACATTGACCGTTTGGTCCTTAGGTGTTGGCGTGTTCTTATCCGCATCGGTACGTGGATCTACTACCTTAACTGTTACTGGAACTTCATCCTTAGATCCATCTGGGTAAGTCACAACAACGGTTGCTCCTTTATCACCTGGTGTTGTTGTATCTACTGGTGTCTTGTATTCAAATGTAGTGCCATTTGGAAGATCACCTACGTTACCAATTGATTTCTTAGGATCTGGAGTTTCACCAACATTGACCGTTTGGTCCTTAGGTGTTGGCGTGTTCTTATCCGCATCGGTACGTGGATCTACTACCTTAACAGTTACTGGTACTTCATCCTTAGATCCATCTGGGTAAGTCACAACAACGGTTGCTCCTTTATCACCTGGGGTTGTTGTATCTACTGGTGTCTTGTATTCAAATGTAGTGCCATTTGGAAGATCACCTACGTTACCAATTGATTTCTTAGGATCTGGAGTTTCACCAACATTGACCGTTTGGTCCTTAGGTGTTGGCGTGTTCTTATCCGCATCGGTACGTGGATCTACTACCTTAACAGTTACTGGTACTTCATCCTTAGATCCATCTGGGTAAGTCACAACAACGGTTGCTCCTTTATCACCTGGGGTTGTTGTATCTACTGGTGTCTTGTATTCAAATGTAGTGCCATTTGGAAGATCACCTACGTTACCAATTGATTTCTTAGGATCTGGAGTTTCACCTACATTGACTGTTTGGTCCTTAGGTGTTGGAGTATACTTATCTGCATCTTCATTAGGAACGGCTGTAAATGAATCAAGTGCCAAAGCTGAATGGAGATCATCTGTGTTTTCACCTTGAAGGAATACAGCAGACGTATAGATAGCTGCTTCTGTAAGATCAGATGGCACAGTAAACGGTACTGAGCTAGCAGTTCCATCTGCTGTCGACGTTACAGTTGTTGCTGTTCCAATCGCTTGACCATTTTTGAACCAACGGATTTGGTATTCACGTGACGGCATCAGTCCACCAGTGGTACTTTCAGCAGTATTTCCTGGTTTAGCAAAGTGATCAGAGTTGTCATACACCAAGATGTCGTGCATTGGTTGTGGTGCGATTAGAGCAAAGTTTGTATTTGAAATATTTGCTGCCGCAAGTGATGAAGGTCCCACTGGAAGTACAGCATCAGACGTACCTTCAAACATATTTGATTGGTAGTTATTGCTCCAAATAGCATAGTCATTGACAAGAACAGTGGCATAAACATAATCCGTATTAATGTGACGGTGTTTTTGTCCAATAGTTCCATTCCACTTCATAAGATGTTCATTGTCTAAATCTTCATCTTTAACAAGTGTTCCAAACTCTTGGTCAGAAATCTTATGTGAAATTTTAAGACCGCTATTAGCCTGAGTAGCGCTCACACCATAAAGACCACGAAATGGAATACGATAGTTCCCGTCTTTATCAACTGGTACTACGACAGTTTCAGCGATATGAGAACCTTTCCCATTTCTCGCTTCATAATCTCTGATAATTTCAGCTTGAGCAGCCTTGAAATCGTCAAGCTTGTAATTAGAGTGTTCACTTTTCCATTTGTCAAAAAGACGTGTCACTTCATCATTAACGTATGAAGCTGCTACCTTAACATTTGTAGCATTAATGTCGTAGCTGTCTTTTTTATACATACGTGCGTCAGAACCACTTGGGTCACGAAGTTCGTACCACACTTTACCACGGATTGTACCATAATCACCTTTACGTGAAAATTGGCCGTCCGCTTGGTCACCTGTCTGACGATCTGCTTCTGGTTTCAATAGATAGTCTTCAGAATTTGGTTTTTCTTGAAGAACTACTTGACCACCAACAATACGGTTGATACCAGCCGTGAAATCCCAAGTTTCATTCAAACGGCTAAGACGTCCGTGGAAACCTGTACGTTGGTCACCTGATTTGATGACAGTGTATTTTGTTGGATCTGGATTTTCTACCCAAGTACGGATAGCAAACTTAGGGTCTCCTGCAAGTTTGAACTCACCTGTTGCTCCTAGGCGGTTTGCTAATGGTTTAGACAAGTCAAATACAAAAGTTCCATCTTGTTCACTTGTTGTCTTATAAACTGGTGACACAAAACCTTTACCAGTTACATACTGAAGGTAGACATTTACACCACCAAGGCGTTTTGCATCTTTTTGGCTATCGTTATTGACTGTTCCATTACGGTAAAGCCAAACTGTTCCTTCGTAAGTTTGCTTTTCACCCTTCACACCTGGACTGTAGATAGCTTTCCTTTGAGCTTCATTCTGAAGTTCAGAGTCAAAAGAGCGTGTAGTTCCATTTGCTGGAGCAGCAGCTCGACGAGAACGTGAGTGAGTTTCTGAACCAGATGTAGCTTCCACCTTTACTTTAACTGTTTGAGAAGCTGACAAGCTTGCGCTTGAGCCATCTGCAAATGTTACAACCGCAGATCCATCATTGCTAACTTGAACAGAAACTGCAGTAGGATTTGAACCTTTAATTGCTTCTGTAACATTTGAAATTTCTTCAGCAGTTAATGCTGATGCATCTGCTACTGTAGTTAAGCTTGGCGCTTGAACAGAATCTGATTCTTTTTGAGTTGTAGAACTTGATTCCACAGACGCTGAGGAATTTGAGGTAGTTACTACAGGTGTTGCAGTTGTTTCTGCTGGTGCCGAATACGTTGAAGGGTTTGTTCCAGATGTAATCGTAGCACTTTCATTTTCACTTGCTGAAGCAGATACTCCATTTGCATCCTTAGCATCTGCTTCATCTGCTTTAACGGATGGTGCTGCCATCACAGCTCCGATTGCCAGTACAAGAGAACAGCCAAATAGGAAATGTTTCCCTTTTTTAATCATTCGCCAATTCTTTTGTTCTGTATTTTTTCTATTAAAATACATTTAATGATCTCCTTTTTACTATATAGTAGCTTATATGCCATCATAACTATACTACAAATGGAGGGCAAAATCAACAAAATTACTAAAAACATTACCAGCAATAGCAACATTGCCATTTTGTAGGTTGGGTACCATATGGTGAAAACTTTTAGGAATGCTTATATAGCGCTATTCTTAAGAGTTTTTTACTTTCTCTATTTTTAAAAAAAGACTGAAGAAAATTGTCCAAAATGGACTTTTTCTTCAGTCTGAAATACTTTTATTATCCACATATGGAAAATCCCAGCAGATAGGTTTTCTTCTCCGGTTGTTTTCTTTAAAAATCTAATTTCCTCCCTACTAACGATTTTTCCGACTTAATTGATAAGAGTACACCATAGGGATAAACACAATGGCGAGGATGACTACCACCAGTACATAAGAAAGCGCGAATTGAAGGCCTGCTTCAAGAAGAAGGATCGAGCCTCCGAGAACCCACAACTTTCCTGCCAAGCGATGGGTTTTGTGCCAGTTATCTTCACTCTGTAAGGTCCAAGGCAGACGGATTCCAACCGTGTGATTCACTTTTAGCTTAGGCATGTAATTGCCCATGATTACAAAGATGAGACCCAGCAGAACCGAAACAAAAACTGATGGATTGGTAGTAGATCCTAGCGCCTTGCTATAGATGAGATAGGAGGTACTTAAGGAAACGATTGGGGTCAACCAGTAAATCGCTCTGATCATTTTTTCATTCATAGCGCTATTCTTAGAATCGCGACCGATCATAAAGATCATAAACAGATGCACCATGAGATCGAAAATAGGAAGACCAAACACAACCAGGGGTTTCGATTGGAAGTTATTGGGCTGGCCAGCAAAATTGAAGTGAATCGGGATTTGGTTAGGCAATTGCGACCAAATCATCAGCCCCCAAAGCATGGGGAAAAGGATCACCATAGAAGTTAATAGCAATAGTTTTTTATTCGTTTTCATCAGTAGAGTCTCCTTTCAAATCAACGAGCCAGACCATTAAATCCTCCAAGACAGAAGTATTGAGTTCATAGTAGATAAAATTCTTCTCTTTTTCCTCTCGAATTAAATCTGCCTGCTTGAGGAGGCTTAAATGATGGGAAATGGTCGCTCCTGCCACATCAAAGTGACCAGCGATATCTCCAGCAGATAATTTCCCCGCCTTTAGCAGTTCTAAGATACTTCTTCTTATCGGATTCGATAAAGCTTTAAATGTTTGCGCAAAATTCATTCTCTATCTCCTCTAATCTATTTAGATTTCTTTCTAAATAGATTCTAGCACTTTCGGATGGGCTTGTCAACTCTATTTAGAAAAAGATCTAAATAGTTTCTGTTGTAAAAAAATATCAGACCTAAGACCGATTCTTATAAGCAGCGTCTTTTCTTAAGTTTTCTTTAAGAAATCAGCCTTATAATAAAACCATCAAATGAAGACCTCCTAACTTTGTTTGATAGAAAATCCTAAACTTTTTCATAATAATCTCCCTATAAGAGCCACCAAAACCGGTGGCTTTTTCTATGTACCTTAGTGAGTCAAGTCCAATAGGGACTTAGACGAACTTAGGTACATTGATGCAGTTCGAACGACAGTGAGAACTACGGTCCTTATAATGCTTAATGAGGTGAACTCAGAGAGTTCAACCGAATTTAGAGATATTGATGCAGTTTGAGCGAAGCGAAAACTACGTTCCTTACTATTCTTAGTGAGTCAAGTCCAATAGGCGCTTAGACGAACTTAGGTGCATTGACGCAGTTCGAACGATAGTGAGAACTACGTTCCTTATTCTCTTTACGAGCACCAGTGAGCTTAAATACATGGATGCCGTTCGGAACTACTTTTTACAAGACAATAAAAAAGCCTCCACGAGAGCTCTGATTTTCGATCAGAATTCTTGAAGGGCTTTTTCATCTTTTATCTTTTATCTTTTCTTACATATCTTTGTGGATACGATAAGTATTGTAAGCAGTGACTACATTAGCAACGGCACTGACTCTTGAGCTACGTGCAATATCGGCTTGTAGGGCATTGGCTTCTTCTTGCAGATTGACTTGCGTTTCATGGAATTGTTGCATTTCAAGCAGATTGTAGGCTTCTGGCAAGGTAGAGGCACGGCCTTCTGCGATTAAGTTATATAGTCGGAAGAGGTCGTGGTAATTGTAAAATTTTTGCGGGAAACCTTGCATCCCTTGTTGGTAGGCTGGTTGGCTGATTTCCTGGTTGTAAAGGGCCTGGGCATTGGCAAGAGCCTGCTTGGCTGGGGCTACAAATACAAAGTATTTGAAAGCAATCAGCCCGCCCATCAACCCGAGCATCAATAGAAAACCGTGCATCAGGTGACTTTGTTCTAAGAGAAAAATAGTAAAAGCAAAAAGAAGATTGAGGGCCAGTGTGACCGTGATTGGCCCATTGAGTCTCTTCGCTGCTTTATTTAAACGGTTTTGTTGCCGCTGAACTTCATCCCAAGCAACTGCTGCAGGGGCTGTTAGCACGCGCTTTTCATCTAATAGTTGTAAAATTTCTTGTGTCGTCATTGTAAATCTCCTTTTGTTATAAGCTTATCTTCTAGAATTGACCTTATTTTATCAAAAATCCCTCCCTAAAAAAGAGCCATGTAAACTATAGTTTCATTTTTCTTAAAAATCGAAGAATTTCTAGTTTTTTTGTCAAAAATTAAACTCTGAGTTTAATTCCATCCCTTTTTGAGGTATACTAATGGTATGATAATTGAAAGGAAGTCCCTCTATGTCCTCATCTTCGTCATTTGGTCCAACATTCCGTAAAATTCGTGAAGCACGCGGTCTTTCTCTAAAAGAAGTCGCTGCAGACATTGTCTCTCCTCAGTTCCTCAGCCAATTTGAGCGTTCTCAAAAAGGAGTAACCATCGAGACCTTCTCTCGCCTCTTGCTGTCTATGGGGGTGGATTGGGACACCTTTTTGTCCCATTATCCTGGCTTAACCGTTCAAAATTTCAGCCCCATTTTGATGAAACACATCAATCAAGAAAACATGGATTTTCTGTCCATTATTGAGCGCTTAAAGCACGAAAAATCACCTGTTGCAGAGGAGAACAAAAAGCTCTGGCAACTCTATTTGCGTTCGCTTGAAATCAATGTCAATAACGCGATGGGAAAAGAAATCCACTTGGAGGATGCACCTGTCTCGATTCAACGAATCGCTCAAGAAGTACCGTTTGCCTATCAAAATGAAATTGAGCAAGACTTCACCATTGCCCTTTTATCTGTCTTGCCCTATGAAGTCGTCGCTAAGATTCGAAAGGAGTCCTTGGAACTTTTTGAAAGCAGTTATTCTGCCTACTCTGCCAATGCATTGGCCTCTTTACTGTTAAATCTAGCCAACTATCTTATTAAAAAAGAACTCTACTTAGAAGCTCTAAATTTTCTTCAATCGATTAACCAGCTTCGCAAGCGCAAACCGATTTTTAAACACCAGTATTTCCATGCAGTTAGAATTTATGCAGGTCTATGCCCTCCTTGGCTTAAATGACAAGGAAGGGGTTTACCGTGCCAAGCAGGTCCTAAAAGCCCTGGAAGGTTTGATTGCACTCGAAAATTTCGGAAGCCCGCTTGTTCAAATCAAAACAAAATTCATGTTACGGGTCAATGAACTCAACAAAACCGGCATTGATTTCTTCAGCGAATAAAGGCGTCTCAGACTTCAGACCGATTCTTTCGATCAGCGCCTTTTCTTAAGATTTCTTTAAGCAAACCGCCATATAATAAAACCATCAAATAAAGACCTCCTAACTTTGTTTGATAGAAAATCCTAAACTTTTTCATAATAATCTCCCCTATAAGAGCCACCAAAACCGGTGGCTTTTTCTATGTACCTTAGTGAGTCAAGTCCAATAGGGGCTTAGACGAACTTAGGTACATTGATGCAGTTCGAACGACAGTGAGAACTACGGTCCTTATAATGCTTAATGAGGTGAACTCAGAGAGTTCAACCGAATTTAGAGATATTGATGCAGTTTGAGCGAAGCGAAAACTACGGTCCTTATTCCCTTAGCAAACGTTAGTGAGCTTAGGTACGTTGATGCAGTTCGAGCGACAGAGAGAACTACGGTCCTTCTCCTTCATTTGTACAAATACTCCAATTTATGCTCGATCTATGTTATAATGAAGGGAATTTTTGTCTGAGGAGGATTTATGAAAAAAACACATTCTATGCTATTCATCCCGGGCATCATTATGCTTGGGATTGTTTTACGAACACCATTTACTACGCTTCCGACGGTCTTGTCTGACATCGCTGCTGGTTTGGGGGTAGATGTGAGCTCTCTGGGACTATTGACTAGCTTGCCACTTCTCACCTTTGCTATTTTCTCACCATTTGCGATTCAATTTGCTAAAAAGTTGGGGATTGAGCGCCTCTTTTTCCTTGTCTTGATCGCGATTACGATCGGATCTGCCATTCGGATTATCAATCTCCCCTTCCTCTATCTGGGAACCATCTTGATTGGAGCTGGCATCGCCTTTCTCAATGTGCTGCTTCCAAGCCTGATTCAGGCGAACAGGCCCCGCCAACTAGGCATTCTGACCACTTTGTACATCACTTCTATGGGGATGTCCACAGCGACCGCCTCTTCTGTGGCCGTTCCGATCACCAAAGCCACTTCTTGGCAAGGTTTGGTCAACATCTTGACAGCCTTGTGTGCTCTTGCTTTGGTCATCTGGATTCCTAACCTTCGCTACAACCACCATCTAAAAAAGACGGCTACTACGGAATCTAGTAGCAAGTGGTATACCAATAAATATGTTTGGGCTATCATGATTTTTGGAGGATTGCAGTCACTGCTTTTCTACACAAGTATGACCTGGCTTCCGACCATGGCTGTTCAAGCCGGCCTTTCAAAGGTTGAATCTGGACTACTTGCCTCCGTGTTCACCCTGATCAGTCTCCCATTCTCCTTGACGATCCCAAGTTTAACCACACGGTTATCCGATCGCAATCGACGCTTGATGCTTACGATTGTTGTCGGAGCAGGAATTCTGGGGGTAGCCATGCTCTTAATCCCAACCAGCAACTTCTTCTACTGGTTGGTATTAAATGCCTAATTGGAAGTTCCGTTAGTTCGCTCTTCCCTTATCTCATGGTCGCTTTCTCCATGAAATCCAGCACACCTGAAAAAACAGCTCAACTTTCCGGTCTTGCTCAAACAGGAGGCTACGTCTTTGCAGCCTTTGGTCCTATCCTCTTCGGCTACAGCAAATCTCTCTTCCACTCTTGGACACCTGCCATTCTTATGCTTCTGGTCTTAACCATTATCATGGCGATTGCCCTTTATCAGGTGGAAAAAGTCGATCATATTTTATAACCATTGTCCGGCTGGAAGATTCGTCTTCCAGCTTTTTTTGTGCACACACAAAAAAGAACTAGGCTCTAGGCCTAGTTCAACGTTTTATTATGCATTAAATGAGATATGTACGTGATCGTAGTGGTTTGCTGTATCTCCACCACGGTCTGGCATTTGGTTCCATGTATTAGCTGGTCCGTAAATGTTATCAACTGGCATGTAGAATTGTTGTTTCCAGATGATGTATGAGATACCTGCACGGTCCATGTTGTCAATTGCATATTGGGCAACTTGATCTCCAAGTTCAGAACTTGTTGGAACCATTACGTCTACTGCAAGTCCTTGACCATGGTCTTCTGGATCCCCTTCACGGTAACCACCGATGTTTGTGATACCAAATTTCGCCGCGATTTCTTGACGGAAAGCTTCCGCTTGCGGTTTAAGATTTGGATCAGTTGGAATAGTATTTCCGCTGGTTGGAGTTGATGCTACTGGTTGCACTTCAGGTGCTGCAGCAGTTTCTACTGCTGGAGCTGTCTCTGCTGGAGCTTCAGGAGCAGAAGCTGGTGTTTCAGCAGGTGCTTCTGTTGCTGGAGCAGATTGAGGAGCTTCTGCTGGGGCTGCTTCTTGGTTTTGAATTGCAACATTGACAGCTGGAGCACCGTAGTTTGGTGTTTCTGGAACAGCTGGTTGAGCTGGTGTTTCTGCTCCTGAGACAGCAATTACAGGAGCTTCCGCTGGAGCTTCTTGAGTGCCCGCTGCTGGAGCAACTGGAACAGCTTTGTTATCTTCGTTTACTGGTTTAGACAAATCGTTGACAGCGACTGTTTGGTCATCAACTGTCACTTGGTTTGTTGTCAAGTCAGCACTTGCAACGGTTGCATCTGTCGCACCTGCTTGAGGAGTTTGGATTTCAACTGAAGTTACTTCTTTTTGATCATTTACTGTTGTTTTCAAACAGTACCTGGGTAGATCAAATCCATGTTGCTGATGTTGTTCAAGTTTGCCAACACATGTACATCGATTCCAAGCGCTTCTGCGATCGAACTCAATGTATCACCATATTTGATGGTATAAGTTTGTTGGTTTTCACCGCTTTGTTGGATATCATGTTTGATTTCATCTACTGAGCGAGCTACCCAATCTTCAAGTGTTTCTGCAGTGGCTTTTGTAAATGGAATCACTGCAAGAGCTACTGTTGAAGCGATCAAGGCTTTCGTATTAACTTTTAATTTCATCTTTTATCCTCTTTTTTCTTTGTTTTTTTGCTCAATATTTTCTTGAACAAATGAACTACTACTCTATCTTATCACAATTTAAAAATAATAAAAGGTCTTTTTGTCTATTTAACAAAACTGTATTTTTCTTGTAATATTTCGTCTTTCTTGTCACATTGTTACAAACTAGTAACATAAAAATAGGGTAATGGAAGAAGAGTACGAGGGTGCAAAAGAACCTCATCTAGGAATGGTTTCTTGATGAGGTTTTGTATTTTTAAAGCAATTGAGGCCGGCTGAAAAGTTGTGTGAAAAAGATAAATTCTCTTGTGAGCATCGCTCACTGCAAGAATTTCCTATTTTCACTTTGTTTTTTACAGCCTTAGTATCTTATAACTGAACACGCCCTAAATGCTGTGTGAAAAACACAAACTGTAATAGTACTAACTTCAAAGGCACAGTAGCTGACTGGATTTTTCTCTCGCTTTAAGAGCTCGGAAAAATCCTAATCAACCTTGTGGGGGCAGGACAACGAAGCATTCTATACAACAGTGCTTCTGTCCTGCTCCCTATTTTCCTTTGAGTTGCTTAACGGCTTTGTATCTTATTTTACCTTCATGATTCTGACGAGGTTGGCGCGTTCGGCTTCTTCGAGTTTCATTTCAATATAGTAGATGGTCTCTTTGAGGTCTGGGATAGTCGCATACTCGAGTCCGTTCACTCGACGGCGGGTTTTCTCGATTTCATCTGCCATGAGTTGGCAGCTTTTTTCGATTTCCGCTAACTTGAGCAAATCTGGGAGTAGATCCCCCATTTCTTGGATCGTGCTATCCATTTGACTGTTGGAGGCTAAGTAGCTATAAACCACGTCCCCTTCATCATCTCCGTATGGATTATCGATACGAGCATGGAGCTTGGGCACGCGCACACTCATGACATTTTCTTCCTCAATATGAAGCATCACTTCTCGCGTAGGAACGGCAAAGATTTCTTCCACCATGAGGTCGCTCTCTAAGGACTTGGCCATCACGAAATCTTGCATATTGCCCACCAGCGCTGCCTCTACTTTTTGGCGCAGACGATTATTCTCACGCACAGCTTCAATAAAACGGCGCATGAGTTCATCCCGCTTATCCTTGAGCAACTTGTGCCCTCCGGGTTGCTGTCTTGAGGCGCTCTTTGAGAATATTAAGCTCCATCCGAGTTGGTTTTACATTTAATCGTGCCATAGGCTAATCCTCTTTGTTTGGCAGATACTTGTCAATCATCTCATCCTTGATCCGTTTAAGCTCTGTTCTTGGAAGAATGGATAAGAGTTCCCAACCGAGATCCAAACTTTCCTCAATCGTCCGATTGGTGGTAAAACCTTGATTGATGTATTCCTGCTCAAAGCGGTCCGTAAATTTAACATAGAGCTTGTCGGTATCTGACAAGGCAGACTCCCCAGCACTACAGCCAGTTCTTTGGCTTGTTTCCCTTGGGCGTAGGCCGCAAAGAGCTGGTTCATAGTCGCCGCATGGTCTTCCCGAGTCTTGCCTTCACCAGAACCCTTGTCCTTCAAACGAGAAAGGGATGGAAGAACATTAATCGGTGGGCGGTAACCACTATTATAGAGATCGCGGGACAGAATAATCTGACCTTCGGTGATGTAGCCTGTCAAGTCAGGGATGGGGTGGGTGATGTCATCTTCTGGCATAGAGAGGATCGGGATTTGGGTCACAGATCCTTTCTTTCCAACCAAGCGTCCTGCACGTTCGTAGAGGGTTGAGAGGTTGGTATAAAGGTAACCTGGATAGCCCCGACGACCTGGAACTTCCCGGCGGGCAGCGGAGACTTCCCCCCCGAAGGGCTTCACAGTAGTTGGTCATATCTGTCATGATAACCAAGACGTGCATGTCTTTTTCATAGGCCAAATATTCAGCAGCTGTCAAGGCGATCCGAGGAGTCGCAATCCGTTCGATAGCTGGGTCATTGGCTAGATTTATGAAGAGAACAGAGCGGTCAATCGCACCTGTCTCCCGAAGGTCGTTCATAAAGAACTCGGCTTCTTCAAAGGTAATTCCCATAGCCGCAAAGACCACGGCGAAGTTTTCTTCAGAATTAAGAACCGTCGCTTGACGAGCAATCTGAGCCGCCAACTCCTTGTGAGGAAGACCAGAACCTGAGAATACTGGGAGTTTTTGGCCCCGAACCAAGGTATTCAAATGGTCAATGGCTGAGATCCCTGTCTGGATAAATTCATCTGGATAGTCCCGCGAAACAGGGTTGATGGCTTGTCCATCAATGTCCAAGTATTTCTCTGGGATAATCTCTGGACCGCCATCGATGGGTTTGCCCATCCCGTTAAAGATGCGTCCCACCATGTCTTCAGACACAGGAAGTTCTAGGGGACGTCCGGTAAAGCGGACTTTGGCTTTTTCCAAGTTGATCCCGCTAGATCCTTCAAAGAGCTGGACCATGGCCTTATCTTCTTGGACTTCGAGGACTTGTCCCTGACGGGTCGTTCCATCATGAAGCTTGATTTCTACCAGTTCATTGTAGTGAACCCCTTCGACCTGATCGACAATCATCAAGGGGCCAACAACTTCGCTGACAGTACGGTATTCTTTAATCACGCTCATTGTCTACTCCTCCTTTTGCGACGATTTGGTGTAGGGTTTCTACGATTTCTTCTTTCAGGGCTTGAATGGTTGCCAACTGATCCTCATGGATGAACTTGCTCCGGGCAATACGGTCTCGAAGAGCTACGGTTCCTTCCATGATTTCTGTGAAATAAGCTCCCAATTCTAGTGCTTTTTGACTTTCTTGATCAAAGGTCAAAATGTTGGTCAACAAGGCCACCTGCTTGCTGAAAGAGGTATAGGTATCGACCTCATCAAAGGCATTTTGTTGCAGGTAGTCTTCACGGATCATCTTGGCCGCATTCATGGTCAAGCGGTCTTTCAGACAAGGAATCTAGACCAACCAAGCGGACGATTTCTTGCAATTCACTTTCCTTTTGAAGCAAATTCATAGCGCGGGTCACTTTTTCTGCCCAGCTAATCTGTTCATGTAGATCGATATAGCGACCGACTTCATCTTGGTAAAGCGAATAAGAACTCAACCAGTTGATGGCTGGGAAGTGACGACGTTGAGCCAATTGAGCATCTAGTCCCCAGAAGACCTTGACAATCCGCAAGGTATTTTGGGTCACCGGCTCTGAAATGTCTCCACCTGGAGGGGAAACGGCACCGATGGCGGTAATCGAACCTTCACGCGCAGTGGTTCCAAGTGTCTTGACCCGACCTGCACGCTCGTAGTATTCGGCGATCCGGCTACCAAGATAGGCTGGGTAACCTTCATCCCCTGGCATTTCTTCTAGACGACCAGACATTTCACGGAGAGCTTCTGCCCAACGAGAAGTAGAGTCCGCCATGATGGCAACGGAATAGCCCATATCACGGAAGTATTCGGCGATGGTAATCCCTGTGTAGATGGAAGCTTCACGCGCCGCTACTGGCATGTTCGAAGTGTTGGCGATCAGAACGGTCCGTTGCATGATGGATTGACCAGTCGTTGGATCGATCAATTCTGGAAATTCATTCAGAACGTCCGTCATTTCATTTCCACGTTCCCCACAACCAACGTAAATTACGATGTCTACATTGGCAAACTTGGCTACCTGGTGTTGCACAACTGTCTTTCCAGCTCCGAAAGGACCAGGAACAGCTGCAGCTCCACCCTTAGTCACAGGGAAGAAGGTATCGATGACCCGTTGACCCGTGACCAAAGGCTCTACTGGAATGAGTTTTTGTGCAAAGGGACGGCCTCGACGAACCGGCCATTTTTGCATCAAAGTACCAGTAAAGAGGCTACCATCTGCCTGCTCGATCTCATAAACCGGCTCTTTTACTGTGTAAGAACCTGTTGCGATCTTGGTCACACGTCCACTCACACCAAAGGGCACCATGATGCGGTGCTCCACCATATTGGTCTCTTGAACGGTACCGACGATGTCTCCTGCAACCACCTCTGTTCCTTCTGTCACGCTTGGTTCAAAGGCCCATTTGGTGTCCCGATCTAGATTTGGAACTTGCACCCCACGAACCAAAAAGTCACTGGCAGTAACTTCTTGGAAGCGTTCCAAGGGGCGTTGGATCCCGTCAAACATCTGAGAGATCAAGCCTGGTCCCAATTCAACAGAAAGGGGAGCTCCGGTTGTTACCACTGGTTCTCCTGGACCAACTCCAGACGTTTCTTCATATACTTGGATAGAGGCTTCGTCCCGCCGCATCTCAATAATTTCGCCAATCAAACCAAGATCGCCGACCCGGCAAATGTCTTGGATATTGGCCTCCTGCATCCCTGATGCAACCACCAAGGGACCGGAAACTTTGATAATTTTTCCTTGAGTCATGTATTCCTCCTGGGAATCCTTTGTTTCTTTGTTTTACTTTTGTGCTATCTCTCTTAGAGATTGCTTTTGTTGGCCATTGGCATCGAAATTGCTTGGATCCAACCAAGCTTCTAGTCGATGTTTGATTTCTGGCCATTCTTGGTCAATGATGGACAACCAGTCTGTATCACGGGTCCGACCTTTATAAACAACAGCCTGACGGAAACAGCCTTCATAGGTGAAGCCTAAGCGCTCAGCTGCTTTGCGAGATGCTTGGTTTAAGGCATCGCATTTCCACTCATAGCGGCGGTAGCCTAAATCTTCAAACACGTAGCGCGCTAACAGATACTGGGCTTCCGTAGCCATGCGTGTCTTTTGGAGCGCTGGTGAGTAGGTCACTGCTCCGACTTCGATCACCCGGTTGGCTTGATCGATCCGCATGAGAGAGAAAGTCCCCAAAGCCTTGCCTGAATCTTTGTCTACAATCGCATAGTAAAAGCGACCTTGGGCTGTCATGAGATCATCTAATAAGTGGTCCCACTCCTCCTCATTGCGGGCAGGGCCTTTGAACAGAAAAGTCCACATAGCTGCTGGAGAGTCCGGCCCGTAGACCTGATAAAGATCTGCTCCATGTTTTTCTTTTGAGAGGCGCTCGATCACGGTATAGCGACCTTCGATCCGCTCAATAGCTGGCAGACGCCCCGGTGTAAAATCCGGCAGTGCATCGCCAATCGCTTGACCAAATTCATTTGTTCTCATAAAATATCCTGTCCTACTGCTTTTTCGACATTATCACGAATCCGCTGTTGGCCCAGTCCTGTAGTCCCTCTATGGGTCGGGATAAGGATCAGAGCCGGTGTCAGCTGCTGGTCGTAAAAAGCCACTGTATCTGGAATGGCCTGAGCAATATCCTCTGTCAGGTAGATAATCCCGAAGTTTTCCCGACTGAGTTTTCGCAAGGTGTTGATCGCTTCTTGCGGCTCTGTGACCGGATAGGTTTGAAAGCCAATCAGGCGAAAAGGAAGGATGGCGTCCCGATTGCCCACAACGGCGATCTTATAGGTCTGTTTGTCCATAAATCGGTCTCATCCTTTCTTTGATTTCTGCTAGCGGAAAACCATTGTCCAAACCAGAGAGGACCAAACGAAGGTTGGTCACCTCTAACTCTTTTCCGTAAAGATAACGAACAAGAGGGAGTGGTCCATCGACTTCAAAACGGCCAGCATCTAGAAGACTGAATTTCACCAAACTTTCTAAATACTCCAACTCTACGGTCTTTAGTTGACCGGTGCGCATCTTTTCTTCATAAGTCTCTAAGGCGAGATCGTACTCCAGCGGATTGACTTGATAAAACCAGGTCAACCACTGACCGGATTCTAACAGATCGATCACCTGATGGGCACTGAGGCTCCCTTCATCTGAAAGTAATTGGTGCATAAAGCTATGCGGTTTTGCTGATCCAAGGCCCGCTTGACCGTAATCGCATTGTAAAAGTCAATGGTCACGTCCACCAACTGCTTCAGAATTGGATGATCTAGACTGTCCCCTAAGTATCTCAGGTGTTTAAAATAAGCTAAATCCATCCCGATTTCGAGAACCCGCAAGTCCTGATAGTCTTGGAATTCTTGCCAGGTTGCAGCCACTTCTTCCGCCATAAAGGCCGGACAATGCTCCGCAGAAAAGGTCGCCACCAAATGCTCGAGCACATCGAGAGAATAAGGGCCGATAGGGATCAATAAGTGCCCTAACTTGCGCTCTGTCGCCTTGTGTTTTAGATAAACCTTGAGATTATGATAGGTGTATTTCAAGGTAAAAAGGCTAACCAAGTCTGACTCAGGGGCCACTTCGAAAGCCCATTGGTATTCTGCCAACAAGGCTGCCATCAGGCGGGCTTCAAGGGCTGCTAAATCCTTGATCTCCTTGCTATCTAAAGCATAAGGTGTACCTTGTAGCAAGACTTCTCGACTCTCGCTGGAGGGACTTGCAAGCAACTGCTCGAACTGACTGGGACTGACAAAACTAGCCTCACGTACGCTGATTCCTGTATTGACTTGAGAATAGGTCCGTTCGCTCATTGCAACCTCCTAGTTCTCTTCATCTGTGAAAATGCTGGCTGCCATCTGGTAGCTTTCTTGCTCCCAAATGGAATCCACCAAATCACGGTAGAGATAGTTGTCATCAATCTTCCCAACCGACAGGACAAAGCCTGCTTGAGCTGGGATTGTTGCATCTGCAACTGTCACATTCTGATGCGTCTGCTTCAATCTCTCGAGAGCTGCTGAATCAAATTTAGCAGCGCTCACCGCCCCGAAGGTCAGGGTCACAACTTGTCCCTGATAGCGCTCTAAGACCGCATCTACAAACTGCATTTCCTTTCAAGGGGCCAAGCCACCATCGCTTCATAAGCATCTGCAAAGAGATCCTTTAAGACTCGTTGCTTGGTGACAAGGGTTGATTGGCGTTTTTTATTTTCGATTTGTTGGGTTTCACGTTGCAATTGACGTTGAATCCGCTTGAGCTGCTCGGAGCGTTGATTGAGTTTATCTTGAATCAAACGCTCTTCTTGCGCAGTCTCTTCTTTTAGGATGGTTTCCTTGGCCTCTTCTAAGAGTTTACGCCCTTTTTCGTGGGCTTGGGCCAAGATTGAATCCTTTAATTGGGTTTGTTCATCCATATCGTTTTTTCTCCTATTGCATGCGTCTTGTGTTTTTCGCCTCGCGAGGCGAATCCATCAAAGCTAGGTCTTAGCCGACGCGTAGGGTCAATAGGAAGGACACAACGAAGGCCAAGATGGCGTAGGTTTCAACCATGGCCGCAAGGATAACCCCTTTCATCATGTCTTCAGGGCGTTTGGCCAAGATTTGCATCCCTGCTGTCGCAACATTTCCTTGGTGTTTGGCTGAGAAATAACCAACGATCGCAACTGGAAGAGCTGTAAAGGAAGTAAGCAACCCCTGTTTCAAGTGGCATATCTGGCTTAATTTGCAACCAGATCAAGATCCCGATAACGAAACCGTACAAACCTTGTGTACCTGGCAACAATTGCAAAATCAAGGCTTGGGCAAATTTTTCAGGTTGTTCTTTCAAGAGCGCTGCTGCTGCTTGACCCGTTTTACCAACCCCAAGGGCAGATCCCATTCCACTAAGTGCAACGGCGATCGCTACACCAAATGCTGCAAAGAAGGCGCCCCCATGGGCTGAAAAATATGATGCTAAAGATTCCATGAATATACTCCTATTTATTAAAGATAATACTTATTTTTTTGTTTTAATATAGCGTTCAGAAGGTTTGAGAGGACGAAATGGCTTGCCTCCTCCTTCGTAGAACTTACCGAAGAACTCCACAAAGATCAAACGGGCTCCATGCACATATCCTGACAAGAAGGACAGGAACATATTAATGGCATGTAGGACGATAAAGAGCAGAAGCCCTACCGTAAACCGTCCAAGCGGTGGGAAGAGATTGACAATGAGGTTAAAGGCCGAACCGATACTAGCTCCAGACAAGCCCAAGGCCATCAAACGGGTGAAGCTGACCAAGTCTCCAACATACCCACTAACATTGTAGAGGTTAAAGAGACCAGAGGCTAGACCAGATAGCTTCTTGGCACTGACAATGGAAACAATCAAGATCCCAATGGCATTCAAAATAGCCAGCCACTTGCCGATCGGAACTAGAAGGCTCATTCCTGGCAAGATATTGCCTACTGCTAGAAGCATTAAACCAAGTAGGATCAAGACCCAAGCAAAGCCAGCATTATAGGCTTCCGTGTAGTCTTTGAGGCGAATATTTTTCATCCCCCCCTAGGAACAGTCCCACTAAGACAGTGACAAAACCAAAGACCACTGAAAGGATCAGGATGGTCATGGCGTTACTGGTCGTACTGATCAGGGCAAAAGGCATCTCAAATCCAAAGAAAGAGCCATAGACCACACCCCAAAGGGCAACTGAAATCCCGAGGAGACTGAAGAAACGAAGGTTCTTCGCTGTACCAGGCTTGAGCTTGAAGGCTTTAAGGGCAAAGCCTGTCGCTACCGTTAGTAACAGTCCATAACCGATATCTGCGACCATCATGCCAAAGAAAACAAAGTAGAAGAGAGAAACGATCGGTGTCGGATCTTGCTCGTAATACTTAGGTAGGGCGTACATCTCTGTGACTAATTCAAAAGGCTCTACCAAGGCATTATTTCGCAACTGGATCGGAACGTCATCCCAATCTTTTTCCGTCACATCTCGTGTCTCTAGTAGGACCCGAGATCCAAAGCCTTCTTGCAAGAAGTCTCGTAATGAGGCCACTTGGGATGTTTCAATCCAACCCTCTAAGGCTACCAAACTTTGCGTGCTGGCAAGAAGCGCCTTGGCTTCCTCACGAGCTCCCAAGCTCAACAAGTAATCCATCTGGTACTTGAGCTGGTCCAACTCCTTCTGGGAGTTTTGCAACTCGGCTAGGGGTGGCTGCAACTACAGCTTCCTGCTCTTTGATTTTCCCCTTCTAGGCGATCCAAGTAGGCGGCCGGGACCTGCTCTTCTTCATAGTCCAATTCTTTGAACCCATGTTCTTCCAGAAGTTCCTGAACAGCTACACGGTCTCCCGAACGATACAAGATGACATAGCCGTGTTCAGTCTCAGACGTAAAGACTTCTTCTAACTCCAGCTCTGGATGAGCTTTTAAGGAAGAACGAACAGCGTCTGTATCACTATTCGGAATCGTCCCGATCAAGCCATGCACATAGTGAAAAGTAGCGAGGGCAGCTGGTGTCACCTCTAACGGTCGCCATTTTTCTAAGCGCTCTATCTCTCCCTTTGCATCCGCAATCTTCTGACGAGCCTTGTCTAACACGCGCAATTGACGTTTCAACTTGGTCAATAGGAGATCCTCGTCTCGAATCATCCCGTGAGCCTGCAAGTCATCAAAAGACAAGCTTAAGGGTTCTTCCTTCAGAGCTTGCAGAGCCTTCTTCTCAGGCATGTAGGGCTCTAGAGTCTGAATCATTTTTTCAACTTGTTCTTGACGTTTTTGCAGCTCTACCAAGGCTTGACGATTGTCCTCTGTCAAGGGTTGAGACAAGGTATTTGCCTCAAAGGCAGCCTGCCATTCTTCCTGTTCACTGAGGTCATAAATCTGGATTTTTGCCTCAGACTGTAGCGCTAGTAGGAGACTGTCCAAGTCATCTTTGGGCAAGATGAGGGACAGTTTTTGCATCTGACTAACGGCCATAGCTTGCTACCACCTTTTCTACAATGGCTTCAACTAACCCAGCTCGTTTATCGGTCATCGCCTCTTGTACCTTGGCATCATTGCGCGCAACCGTTTCTTCCAGATTTTTCGTTAAACGGACGAGTCTTTCCTGGGCGTTTTTTTCTGCCTCTGTGACCAATTGCTTGGTTTCCTCATCGTAATGCTGTGCCACTGTTGCAAGGCGATCGCGTGAATCCGTTCGGATTTGTTCAACTTGAGCTTCATAGCCTACGATCACGCCCTGAGCGGCTTGCTCGATCTCTTGCATCATCTCGAGTGTTGCATTCGACATCGTCACACCTCCTTATTCAACTATTGTTCTTCCAACAACAGTACAATTATCTTAAATTATACCACAATTCATATCGTTTGTTCAGGCCCAACCGGGAATTTTCAGAAGATTGTGGACAACCAACAAGCCCCAACTGCCAAGATTGGTAGCGTTCTCTTCTTTTCTCCTATCCTGTTCCTAGTTTCAGTATTTCTTACTTGCTTTTACTTGAATAAAGCGGTTACCCATGTTATAATGTGTAATATATTATAGGAGCATCCTGTTATTTCATCTCGTGAGAAAGGAGGATTGCTGTGAAACAAGATCAAGATTTACGCACTATTATCGCCAGCCACGAAGCTGAGTTAACGGATATGGAACGCGACATTGCCCAGTACTTTTTATCATCCGAAGCACGACAGCACTCCCTGTCCTCTTCTCGCGTAACGGAGTTACTCCATGTCTCAAAGGCAGCTTTAACGCGTTTCTCTCAAAAATGTGGCTTCACTGGCTATCGGGAATTTGTCTATCACTTTAACGAAGAAACCAAAAATCAAAAACAGGTGCAAGAGCATGACGAACTCACTCTCAGTGTCTTGCAACGCTACCACCATATCAGTAACGTCACTGAAAGTCTGGTAAAAGATTCCCAATTAGATCGGGTAGCTGAACTAATTGATCAAGCGGACCGAGTCTATTTCTTCGGGATTGGTAGTTCCGGTTTAGTCGCTCGAGAAATGAAATTGCGCTTTATGCGCCTGGGGGTTGTTTGTGAAGCCCTAACCGATCAAGATGGGTTTACATGGACGACCAGTATTCTCGATTCCTCTTGTTTAGTCATCGGTTTCTCATTATCAGGAAGCACAAATTCCATTACAGACAGTCTTTTGGATGCCAAAGAAAAAGGGGCTAAGACGGTTCTTGTGACCGCTAATCCTGCTGCTATCCACCAAGGATTCACAGAAGTGTTACCGGCCGCACCCCTTCCTAGTAGTACCTATATCGATCGAATCTCTGCGATTTTACCACTCCTCATTGTGGTCGATTTGATCTATGCTCATTTCCTTAATAAAAGCCGAGAACAAAAGGAAATTGTCTTTAATAGCTACTGGGAAAACAAAAAGCTTTCTAGTCAACGTTCTCGAAAATCTTAATATGGTCTCCCTATTTAAAAAGCATGAAAGATCAGATTTTCTTCATCTTTCATGCTTTTTTTGATGAATCAAAAACAAGTCGCCAGCGCGACTTGTTTTATGTTCCATGTTTTTGTCTAAAGTGGTAGTAAGCCCCCAACATACCCGCGGCGTTTTGATGGTGGGCAAATTCCAAACGGATCTTATCTGCTAGGCTAGGAACGAGTTCCGCACACAGTGTTTGATAGATTTTAGGTTTCAGGATCGCTTCCTGAGCCATAATCCCCCCTCCAAGAACGATGACCTCTGGATTGACCACATAAACGATATTGGCCAGTCCTTTTCCAAGATAGGCCACCATCCGATCAATTCCAGCCATACAGATTTTATCTCCTTCCGTTGCCCGCTTGAAGATCCGACGACCATTCCACTGTTCCACAGGATCACCATGATGTTCTGCCACATACTCGACCAAAGCCGTCGTTGAAGCTAGATCCTGAAAGGCACCGTCTGGCAAATGAAGATAGCCAACCTCACAGGCTGAATTGCTAAAGCCATGAAAGACTTGACCATCGAGCAAGAGGCAACCGCCGATCCCTGTCCCAATTGTCAAGCAAACAGCATTGTTCGATCCTTTTGCATGGCCTGTAGTGACCTCTGCGAGACCGGCACAGTTGACATCATTTTCAATCTCGCAAGGGATCTGAAAGGTCTCTTCAATTTCCTTTTTGAATTGGGTGCCTGCATAGTTGGGAATTTGTGGGCCTGCATAAAAGATTTCTCCCTTATCAGGATCGACCATTCCGGCCGAAGAAATCGCAACCCCTGCCAAGGGATGCTTCTTCAAATAACGGGCTACGATTTCCTTTGTTGTGTTAAGAATGTGAGGTCCTCCTTTTTGGGCCTCCGTTGGCATTTCATGGGTCTCTAGGAGTTGCCCTTTTGCATCAGCTAGACCATACTTGATACTGGTCCCTCCGATATCAATTACAACATATGGATTCATCTAGACCTCCTTTGATCAAAGGAATCTGGCTTTTGTGTCCTGAATGAGTTGAGCAGCACGTTGAATCACTTCTTGATCCGCTTCTACTACTGGCGTCAAAGGGGAGCGAACAGATCCCAAGTCCAAACCTTCATTGATGCGCAAAACCGCTTTGATGACTGCATACATATTGCCATGAGCAGACGTCAAGACTCCGATAATATCATTGATGGCAAACTGCAAGGCACGCGCAGTCTCTAAATCTTTCTCAGCAATCAGCTGATTGAGCTTCAAGAAAAGTTCTGGCATCGCACCATAGGTACCACCGATCCCAGCATGCGCTCCCATGAGACGGCCACCTAAGAATTGTTCATCTGGACCATTAAAGACAATGTGGTCGTCGCCTCCGAAAGAAGCAAAGGTTTGAATGTCCTGAACAGGCATCGAAGAATTCTTGACCCCAATCACCCGTGGGTTTTTCAACATTTCCTTGTAAAGACTCGGTGTCAAAGCAACCCCTGCCAATTGCGGGATATTATAGATGACAAAGTCTGTATTGGGTGCGGCTGCACTGATTTCATTCCAGTAGTGGGCCACACTGTATTCTGGCAAGCGGAAATAGATCGGCGGAATGGCCGCAATGGCATCCACTCCTAGTTCTTCTGCATGTCGTGCCAATTCCACGCTATCCTTGGTGTTGTTGCAGGCTACGTGAGCAATGATGGTCAATTTCCCTTTAGCTACTGCCATCACTTCTTCCAAGATCAGCTTGCGATCGGCCACGCTCTGGTAAATACATTCGCCAGAGGATCCGTTGACATACAAGCCCTGCACACCTTTCGCGATAAAATATTCTACCAGCGCACGTACCCGCTCCGGGCTAATTTCTCCTTGGTCATCATAGCAGGCGTAAAAAGCGGGGATGACTCCTTCATATTTTTTTAAATCTGACATTTTTTCTCCTTTTGTCACTAATAAATTCATTTTATTCTTGGTACTGGGCGAAAATCTTTTCCATTAATCCAACTTGTGCAAAAGCCAAGCTTGAAAAGCCAAACAAGAAAAAGATCATAAGCCCCAATAGGAAAGCTAAAACTGAGCTTGCAAGAGCCATACATAGAAGCAAGAGAGCACTTCCCATGACAAAGAACCAAGGAAAATGCAAGCCTGTCACAATCATGGCTTTTTGCAAACACTCTTTCCAATCCAATTGGTAGCGGGCCGCAATCGGATAAGCAGCCAATAAGATCAACACAAGAAAGAGAAAGAGGCCTAAACAAATGGTTTTCAAAGCTTGGAAAGCTAGGGAAGTTTGCCCCCAAAATAAGAATAAATCAAAGAGACAAATACCTGCAACAATCAGTTCTAAACTTCCTAGTTGCAAGCCTATTTTCCAATTGTCCCGAAAAGCCTTCGCATAACTACGAATCACCGGAACACGACGCTGGTGCTTCATGGCAAATAAGGTCTGATACAAACTAATTTTCGCAATTCCAATCGTGAGAACGGGTAAACAACTTAGCACAAATAAAAGATTAACGGTTACCAAGTCAAGAACCTTCTCACTGATACGCATCACTACATTGTCCGTGTTAAAAACGGTTTTGATCAATCCTGCCCCCTTAGATGACATAGGCACTCCTTTCAAACGTGATCAATCGATCGCAATTTTAAATAGATATTTTTTCACGATATCTTCTTGCCCTGCATAGCCATTGGGTTGGTGAGGCTCCCTTGGAAAGAAAATCGCAAAATTATGATAGCCTAGATGAAGCGGATAAGACTCCTGACAATGGACAAAACCGATGTCCGATGCTTCATCAAATGCGATAGCCTCACCTGTCACACGAGATCCATAACTCGAAAACTCATGCCCTTCTACTAATAAATGCAAATCGGCATATCTTTTGTGGTGTTCAAAGCGATCATTTTCTGCTTTGTTGAGGGTATTTTCTTGAACGACGAGAAAGACCTTATCCCCATCAATATCGTATCTCCCCAATTCAAAAGAATCCTTCCGATGCTCATAGAGAAAGTCAATGGCCTGATCCAGATTGGGGTGGATTCCTTTGTAAAAGGTGATGTTTTTTAAATCATCAAATATCATATTCTCATCCTTTCGATACTTCTCAGCCTAGCAAACCGATCTGTACACAACTATCGTTTGTCCAAGCAGACGACTTATCCTTTGACCGCTCCCATGGTAATCCCTTGTGTAAAGGATTTTTGGAACACGAGGAAGACCGTAACGATTGGCACTGCAGCTAGGGCTGCCCCAGCCATGATCAAGCCATAGTTGGTGGCCATTTCAGCCTGCATGGTCGCAACCCCTAGTGAAATAGTCAAGTTTTGACGAGAGGTCAGCATTACCAATTGCATAAAGTAGTCGTTCCAGGTGTTGATAAAGGTAAAGATGGCAAGGGCTGCAAATCCCGGTTTGACAATTGGGAAGGCAACGCTCCAGAAAGTTCGCAACTCTCCACAACCATCGATCTTAGCAGATTCTAAGAGTTCTGTTGGGATGTTTTCACTAAATTGCTTCATCAAGAAGACCCCGAATGGCCATCCAACCAATGGTAGAATAACCGCTGCAAGGGTATCATGGATTCCCATAAAGTTAATAATCCGTACCAATGGAACTAAGACAACTTGTTTAGGAAGGGCCATGGCCGCGATAAAGATAGCAAAGAGAATTCGTTGCCCATAGAAGCGTTTCTTAGCCAAGACATAACCTGCCAAGGAAGAGGTCATACACACCAAAAGCATGGTTGCTAGAGAGATGAAGACACTATTCCACAACCATTGTAGGGCTGGGTTTTGTACCATCAACTGTTGGAAGTTTTCCATGGTTGGTGTCTTTGGCCACCATTGAGGTGGGATCATGATGGTATCTGGTTGAGACTTAAAGGCCCCTGTCAAAATCCAATAAAATGGGAAAATGAACAAGACTGTCAAAAGGAGCAAAATGATCGTTGAAATCACTGTAAAGGCAGTGATGGGTTTCTTTTGTGTTGGTTTCATCTGAGGCTCCTTTCTTTAGTATTCTACGTCGTTTCCAAGGATCTTGAATTGCGCAAAACTGATAATGGCAATCATCACCGCAAGGAAGACACCCATGGTGTTGGCATAACCGTATTCAGAGAGTTTAAAGGCTTTTTCATAGAGGTAGTACATAAGGGTACTCGTTGAGTAGTTAGGACCACCAGATGTCAACAATTGGATCAAGGCGAAACATTGGAAAGAGTTAATGGTCGTGATGATGGCAATGTACAAAGTTGTTGGCAACAAGCTTGGCCATTTGATCTTCCAGAAAACTTGCAGTTCTGTCGCACCATCCACACGCGCGGCTTCTACGAGGGAATTATCAATATTTCCCATAGCAGCGATGTAGAGGATGATCGGTTGACCAACTGAAGTGGTCAACAAAATAATGATGATGGCCATCAAAGCCCAGTGTTTGTCCCCCAACCAAGAAATGTTTTGGTTGATGACATGTCCAGATTTCAATACAAAGTTCAAAATCCCTGATAGTGGATCATAGATCCATTTCCACACAACCGTTACCGCTACACTCCCTGTAACAACTGGAAGGAAGAAGACGAAACGGTAGAAGGAACGTGCAATCGCATTTTGATGGTAGGTCTGAGAAGCCACAAACAAGGAGAACAATACGACGATCGGAACGGATCCGATAACGATGATGACGGTATTGATCAAGGACTTCACAAAGACCTTATCCGCAAACATACGGGAATAATTTTCTAAACCGACAAACTTAAAGGATGTCATAGAATAGTTGAAGAAACTTGTCACAAAGCCCATGATCATGGGTGCTAGGACAAAGACCGTAAAGAAGAGTAAAATGGGTGCTAGGAATGCGTAGGAAACGAGTGTCTCCCTCATTCGGATTTTGTTTACCTTCACAGTAAGGCACCTCCTAGTGTTCTTTTTCTATTTTCTTTTCTAAACATATCTTACGACTTAAGAAAAGAAGATCCAGAAAGAATGAAGACCCCTTCGTTCCATTCCAAAAAGAGAGATACGGATTCGAAGGGGCCTGCAAATTCTCATTTCTATGAAAGACTTAGGTCCGCTTCATAGACTGATTATTTTTTCGTAATGGTTTCGTTTGCTTTTTCAGTAAAGGTCTTCAAAGCTGGTTCTGCTTTTTCATCCCCGTTTGAAACAGATTGCAACATTGGGAACCATAGGGTCCGCATTTCTGCAAAACCGTCGATTGTGTTGTAGTATGGTGAGTAGTATTTTGTCCAAGTGCTGATGGTTTCCATCCGTTTGTCATCGTACAACTTACCAAATGAACTACGAACTGGGAAGGCTCCTGTACGCACAACATCTTTTGGACCCCATTCTTTGTCGTCTGCGATGAACTGTACAAATTTCTTAGCAGCAGCAATTTTCTTTTCATCTTTATTATTGAAGACGGCAAATCCATTGACAAGGTATTCCAATTTTGGCTTGCCTGAGTCAGATGGGAATGGCACTTCTACTACTTCGACCTTACTTGCATCCAACAATTTAGCTTGGATACCGTTTTGTGAAGGCGCCCACAAGATGGTGTAAGAAGTTTGACCATTCGCAAAGTTTTGGATGTCTGCTCCACCATCGAATTGAGAACCATTCATCATCAAGCCATCATTGATCCATTTAGAAGCTTTTTCCAAACCTTTGACAAATTTCGCATCATCGGTTGTATACTTGGTTACTTTTTCATCTGTAACAGAACCGCCGTAAAGGTTAGCAATGAAGGCACGAGTTCCTTGGTCTCCACCTTGACCATTACTGAAGAGTGATCCTGGTGTGTAGCCTTTGTCTTTCAAGGCTTTCAAGACTTTTTCAAAATCGTCTGTTGTCCAGCCTTCTTTGACAAGATCCAACAGGCCTGCATCTTTGAGCATTTTCTTATTCATCGCCATGTAGAATGGTGCTGAACTAATTGGATACATGTAAGCTGTGTCGCCTGCCTTGCTGGCTTGAATGATATTTTCATTATTGACATCTTTGACAAAATCTTCGGTAAAGAGATCGTTCAAATCAGCCAATTTTCCATTTTTACCATACTGAATGATCCGTCCAGGCGCATCAAAGAGCACATCTGGAGCAGTTCCTGCTTCAATAGCCGTTGTGATCTTTTCAGGACCTGACTTGAAATCAATCGTTTCCAAATTCACGTGGATATCTGGATTCGCTTTTTCAAAAGCTGCAATAATTGATTTTTCGTAGGTTCCGACACCATCTTCTGCTTTTTCTTGAGTAAAGACTGGGAACGCCCACCAGGTAATTTCTGTTTTACCAGAATTTCCACCAGAAGATTCTGATTTTGATCCTCCGCCAGAGCCACAAGCTGCGAGTGCTAGAAGAGCTGCACCAGCTACCAACGAGCACAATACTTTTTTCATTTTCATGTGATTTCTCCTCACAATTGCGGTAAGATTACTCTTACAGGGGGTTATCCTCAATGAGGACGCCTATTCTTGTTCTTGTTTCAGATTCGACTACTCTCTATTCGGTCTCCTCCTCCTTCAATCTACTGTTTTGTTTTCTCAATTTAAGGCCGCGACGAAGCGCTCTGTAATCTCTTTTGGTCGGGTAATGGCACCACCTACAACGATGCCGCGAACCCCGAGATCATGGATTTTCTTGGCCTGATCCGGATAGTGGATCTTACCTTCTGCGATGACATCCACTCCTGCTTGGCAGAGGCGATGGATCAGTTCAAAATCTGGACCATCAACCTTTGGACTGTAGTCCGTATAGCCCGAAAGGGTCGTTCCGACAAAGTCCACTCCCGCTTCGACAGCTGTCAATCCTTCTTCCAGAGTAGAGATATCAGCCATCAAGAGTTGGTCTGGATATTTCTCTTTGACTTGATGGATAAAGTCACTAATCAAAAACCCATCATGACGCGGACGTTTAGTACAATCAAGCGCAATGACCGCGATATCCAAAGCTGCCAACTCATCGACTTCTTTCATAGTAGCCGTGATAAAGGGTTCTTCAGGTGGGTAATCGCGTTTGATAATCCCAATGATCGGCAACTTGGTCACTTCCTTGATTTCCTTGATATCCCGGACACTATTGGCTCGGATTCCGACAGCTCCACCCTGCTCAGCCGCTTTGACCAAGAGAGGAATGACTCCTCCTGCTTCTGTATAGAGCGGTTCATGAGGGAGGGCTTGACAAGAAACAATGATGCCATCTTTGATTTGTTCAATCAGTTCATCTTTTGTAATCTTTGACATAACTCCTTCTCCTTTGATAATAAGGCAACTCGAGTACTTGTAAAATGATTATAATCTATTTTTGAAGCGCTTACAATGTTAATCGTGTAATTGGATTATAGTTTCACATTTTAGAAAAAATAAAAAGATCCCTGAAACTAGTTTCAGGGATCTAGGACATGATGATTCCCTAGGCCATCTTTTGAGTTGCTTTTTCCTTTACGACAAATACAAAGCCGATAGAGCCGACGACGGCTCCAAGCAAGATCCAATAGACCATATCCGATGAAGCAATTGGGCCTGCCAAGAGACCTGCTAGTAAAAAGAGATCGATATACAGTCGGGTATCACGATAGAAGGTCCAATTGAAATGGTAGCTACCTTCTGGATACTGACGTGTCGATACAGGTGGTTGAAAGACCTGAAGAAGGATCAAAATCCCAACAAAAGCAAGATAAGCTAGGCTAACTACCGAAAGCGGAGCTCGCATCGTCAAAGCTACAGCCGCTAAAAGCAAGACTAAGATCCAGAAATGGAAGTCCATCCAGAATTCACGATGATAACAAAACCGTTTCATAAGATCACACCTTTCTCTTTATGTAATCGTTTTCTGCACTTCTATTATAAGATAATGAATTTATTTTGCAAGGAATCATCTGCTATTTGGGATTGAAAATAGGACCAGAATATCTCTGGTCCGTCTAAAAAAACTATGAACAAACATTAGTTGCCACTTCATTCACTGATATCGTTTTCGATAATCACCTTGAGTGCATGGTTTTCACCCGCATGTTTAAAGACATCATAGGCTTTTTCAACTTCTGAGAGTTTGAAGTGGTGGGTGATGAGCTTAGTCGCATCAATCTTACCTGATTTCAAGACATTGAGCAACATTTCAGTGGTATTGGCATTGACAAGACCGGTGTTAAGGGTAATGTTCTTGATCCACAAATCGTCCAAATTGAAGCTAACTGGTTTTCCGTGGACACCGACATTGGCAATATGACCACCGACAGAGATGACGTTTTGGCAGACATCAAAAGTAGCAGGATAGCCCACACATTCCATGGAGATATCGACACCACGACCTTCGGTCACTTCATTGATAAAGGCCTTGATTTCAGCGATATCACTTGAGCAGATGGTGTGAGTTGCCCCAAATTTCTTGGCTGCTTCAAGACGAGATTCAGACAAGTCTACCATGATAATCGTAGCAGGTGAGAAGAACTGAACGGTCAAGAGAGCCGCAAGGCCGATTGGACCAGCTCCAACGATACAGACATTATCGCCTGGTTTTACATGAGATGGAAGCACCCCAATTTCATAAGACGTTGGGAGAATATCTGAGAGCATGACCAAAGCTTCGTCATCCACAGTTTCAGGCGCATGATAAAGACTACCATCAGCATGTGGAATGTGGACATACTCTGCTTGGGTCCCATTGATTAAGTGACCCAAAATCCAACCACCATCTTCACAGTGAGAAGGCAGACTACGTTTACAGTAGTAGCAGGTGTTACAAGCTGTGACACAAGAGATAATGACCTTGTCGCCCACCTTGAAGTTCGTAACCGCATCACCGACTTCTTCGACGATCCCGATTCCTTCGTGGCCTAAAATTGTGCCTTCCTTACAAGCTGGCACATCTCCTCCTAGGATGTGGAGGTCTGTCCCACAGATGGTTGTCTTCAAGACACGCACAATGGCATCCGTTGGATTTTTGATCACTGGTTTTGGTTGATCCAGCAGTTGCAGATTGCCTGCAGATACATAGGTTGCAGCTTTCATAAGAGACTCCTTTTCTTTGTTGGTTTGATAAAACCATTTTATTTTCGTTTATTTGTGAATATTATAACATACTAAGCAAACGCTTACAAGAATTTATGAGCATATTTTAAAAAGTTTTTTGAGCAAACAAAAACATTCCTCTTATCTCTACCAGAGGAATGTTTCAATCACCTTGTTCTAATTGTTGACGCTGCTTGTAGTACTCTTGCTGTTCGCGCTCACGCTCTTCTTCTAAGCGCTCTTCATAGCGCTTGAGTTCTGCCTCAAACTCTTCTTGCAAGGCAAATAAACGCTCCAAGCCACTTTGAGCCTCCGCACTTGGGGCTTGAAAATGTAGGGCACTCAGCCAGTCCACTAAATTTTCTGTATGTTGGCGAACATCCATACGCATATCCGCATAATCCCACTCCAGCTCACTAAGCTTTTGATTGAAGCGGTAATGTCGATCTTCTAGTTGTTCCAATTCACTATTTCCTGAATGGTACATCACATACCTCCTTTAATCGGACTCAATAAAATCGGCTTCTTCACTGATTTCAGTGCTGTTTCTACCGCGTCCGCTGCTCCTCCTGTAAATCCATCTTTCAAATCACTAACCAGGGTCGTTGTAGCAAAAGAGCGCATCTTTTCAGATTGACCGCCCAAGGTTACCTGCAAACTCATCCCTTCCAACATCATCAAGGCTTTTTGCGTTGCAATCAAACTTCTGATCGCAATCCGCTCTTGCTCCTTTTTAATCTCTCGATGGAGCTCCTCAATTCGTTCTCTGTCCTCTCCCAGGATCTCTAACATCTTTTTCTCCTACTTATGAAAAATCAAAGGCCGTCGCTTGTCCCTTGTCCAAGTCCACCAATTGAGCTGATGCAGCCTCCAACTGACCCGCCAAATCTGACAAGCGAGTAGAGTAGGCCTTTGCTTGGGCGAGGTTCTCCTCCTCTACTGCTTGGTCCCAACAAGTATCCATGGAGAACTCCCCTAATAGTTGCTCCACTTCTGTGTCTGTTAAAAATTGAGCCATACTGTGGGCCATTTGAGACACCTCAGCAACTTTATGGGAAACCATCTCCTTGGCCTCTTCCAGTTTATCCTTGACCTCTGCCTCAAACACAGTGGCTTGCGCTGAAGCATTCTGCGCTACTGCCAGCACTAATTTCTCCCGCAATTGAATGGTCTGGGTCCCAGACGCACTCGCTAGTTGCTGATGGAGGCTAGAAATGCTGGACGATTGCCCACTACCTTGACCAGGCCTTTCCTGCCCATACATGGAGACCACCGAAGCAGATGATGGCTGATTTTCTGAAGTGGAAGTTTCCTGATCTCTTTGGGGTATGTCAATAATTTTCTGTGCCTGATCTTGTCTTCCTTGCACTTCACCTTCTAACTCCATATGAGATGGCCTCCTTTCTAAGTTCCTTATTATTTGTTTCCTATAACTGAAAAGCTATCATAACCCTTCAACTACAAGCAGATTCACACATTATAGGGTAACATAAATTAGCTCGCAATGCTATAAAAATAGCACAGATTATTAAAAAAAGTCTAATTTTCTATGAAAGAAAGAGAATTCCAACCCTAAATTGCCAAGATAAAGTCGATTTTACAATTTCCATAGTCAGCATAAAATTTGAAATCCCATCAAAAATCCCCCACTCGAAAGAGTAGGGGTAGCTGATAAACATCAATAGTTCGTTAGCGTCTTATTTACGACGTCCTGGGCGTTCCTTGTAACCATAGTAAGCATCTTCGATGATTTCTTGCATATGGTCTACCATTGGAAGACGTGGGTTAGCTGGTGAACATTGATCTTCGTAAGCAAGGAAGGCCAATTCACGAGAATGTTTCTTCCATTCTTTTTCATCGATTCCTTGTGCTTTGAAGTTCATTTCGATACCACAGCGTTCACCGAGTTCGTATACAGCTTTTGCGTAAGCTTCAACGGCTTCTTCTGGAGTAGAACATGGAAGTCCTAGCATACGAGCGATATCTTGGTATTTTTCATCTGCACGGTAGTAGTTGTACTTAGGCCATGTAGCTGTCTTGGCTGGGCGTGTACCGTTGTAGCGGATAACGTATGGAAGCAAGATCGCATTGGTCCGTCCGTGGATGGTGTGGAATTGCGCACCGATCTTGTGGGCCATTGAGTGAGAAATACCGAGGAAGGCATTGGCGAAGGCCATACCTGCGATCGTTGACGCATTGTGCATCTTTTCACGTGAATGGAAGTCCGCATTCTTGACTGAGCTTTCCAAGTTTTCAAAGACAAGTTTAATAGCTTGAAGAGCAAGACCATCAGTGTAGTCACTTGCCATTTGTGATACGTAAGCTTCAGTCGCGTGAGTCAATACGTCCATACCAGTATCAGCAGCTACAAATCCAGGAACTGTCAATACCAAGGCAGGGTCTACGATGGCAACGGTTGGCGTCAATGAGTAGTCTGCGATTGGGTATTTACGGTTGTTTGCTTTATCAGAGATAACGGCAAATGGCGTTACTTCAGATCCTGTACCAGATGTTGTTGGGATAGCGATAAATTTGGTCTTCTTACCAAGCAATGGGAACTTGAAGGCACGTTTACGAATATCCATGAATTTTTGTACAAGGTCACGGAAGTCCACTTCTGGTTGTTCATAGAAGAGCCACATTACTTTAGCCGCATCCATTGGAGATCCACCACCAAGAGCGACGATGGTATCTGGTTTGAAGGCACGCATGATCTCTGTACCACGTTCAACGGTTGTGATATCTGGATCTGGTTCTACGTCTGCAAAGATTTGGTAAACCACCTTGTTGCGACGAAGGTCAAGCTGTTCGATGATACGATCAAGGAAACCAAGCTCTACCATAGCGTGGTCTGTAACGATCATGACACGTTCAACGTCACGACATTTTTGTAGGTATTCAATTGAATCACGTTCAAAGTATGTTTTTGAAGGAAGTTTCATCCATTGCATGTTATTTCTCCGGCGTCCGACTTTTTTGATATTCAAGAGGTTGATGGCACTAACGTTGTCCCCAACAGAGTTGCGTCCGTAAGAACCACATCCAAGTGTCAATGATGGCAAGAAGGCATTGTAAACATCCCCGATACCACCGAAAGTCGAAGGAGAGTTGCAGATAACACGAATAGCTTTGACTGCTTTACCAAATTCTTTGGTCAATTCTTCATCAGCAGTATGGATGGCTGCTGAGTGACCAAGACCGTTGAATTCAACCATTTGGCGAGCTTTGTTAATTCCGTCTTCACGGCTTTCAGATTTCAAGACAGCGATGACTGGTGACAATTTTTCACGAGTCAACGGTTCTTTTTCACCAACTTCTTTACATTCTGCAGCAAGGATATTGGTTCCTTCTGGGACTGAGAAGCCAGCTTGTTCAGCGATCCATGCTGCTGGTTTCCCAACGATGTCCGCATTCAATTTCGCACCCGCACAGTTCTTGCTGTTCGCTTTTACACCGAAGCAGAACTCTTCAAGAAGGGCTTTTTCTTTTTTGTTGACAAAGTAAGTGTGGTAAGATTTGAATTCTTCAACAAACTCATCGTAGATTTCTTTATCGATGATGACCGCTTGTTCAGACGCACAAACCATTCCGTTGTCAAATGATTTAGACATGACGATATCGTGTGCTGCTTGGCGGATGTTAGCTGATTTTTCAACATAAGCAGGTACGTTTCCGGCACCTACCCCAAGAGCTGGTTTTCCACAAGAATAAGCCGCTTTCACCATGGCATTCCCACCGGTCGCAAGGATCGTAGCAACTCCTTCATGGTTCATAAGGGCACTGGTTGCTTCCATAGAAGGTTGGGTAATCCATTGCACACAGTTCTCAGGTGCTCCAGCTGCAATTGCCGCATCGCGTACGATTTGTGCCGCATGAGCTGATGATTCTTGAGCAGATGGGTGGAAGGCAAAGACGATAGGGTTCCGTGTCTTCAAGGAAATCAATGCTTTAAAGATTGCTGTTGAAGTAGGGTTTGTTGTAGGAGTGATCCCGCAGACAACTCCGACTGGCTCAGCAATTAGCGTTAAACCAGTGACGTCATCTTCTGAAATGACACCAACTGTCTTCGTGTGACGCATGTTATTCACAACGTGTTCACAAGCGAACAAGTTCTTGGTCGCTTTGTCTTCAAAGACCCCACGACCAGTTTCTTCATATGCATGAAGAGCGAGTTCACCGTGTGCGTCAAGAGCAGCTACAGATGCTTTCGCAACAATGTAGTCCACTTGTTCCTGATTCAATTTGCGCATTTCTTCAAGCGCCACCAGCGCTTTTTGCACCAACTCGTCTACGTGTTTTTCAGCAGCGAGTTTCTTTTCTTCAGGTGAGAGAGTTTTTTTATCAGCCATTTGATGCTTTCCTCCAATGTTTGAAACCCTTATCCTTTTCTAGAACTTTTTCATGTTTTCGGAAATTTTCAAGAATAGTGTAAGAAATTTCGTTTTGTTAATTATTTCACAATATAATTGTACTCTATTTTAAGATTTTTGTAAACACTTCCAAGCAACATTCACAAAGATTTTTTTATAAGTTTGTGAAGTTTTTATCTATACACTCTTTTTCACTAGGTTTTCTTTAGCTATATTGTGAAGAAATTATTTTTAAAAATTTTTTTCTTCACAAAGTGACATTTTCATTTAATTTTTGTAAGCGTTTTCTATATTTTACTAAAAAAAGCAACCTTCCACAAGTAAAAAGTTGCTTTTATTCTGTTTAATTTATTTGTTTTATTGCAATTTCAAAGAAGTCTACCTACTTCTTAACTGGACCTTTTCCCGCTTTATCTAGGGCTTCTTTGACCGTTTGGGCATAGAGCTCCCCACCATTTGTTTCCATATTGAAGTGAACCGAGTCAGTTCCGACCCAAATGTTTGGATTTTCCACCGCCACTTGGTACCAATCCGCAATGGTGATAAAGTCGTACTTCTTAGCCAATTCCAACTCATAGAGACGGGTTTGGACCGATTCACTGGACTGATCACTCGCATAACGACCGTCATATGGTGTCACAAGAATCAAACGACGACCTTTTGGTAGTTTTTCAACATACTGATCCAGTAGCTCTTTGTAGTTGCTGACGGTGTTAGTTCCTAGGGAAATGACCACATTTTTAAGGAGAACTTTATTGGAGATATCCGTCTCGAAAACCTTCATCCCATTTTCTAACTGACGGCTCACTACAGCATCAATCTGGATCCCAGGGATCGCATTTGTCAAGTAATCCTGTGCCCTCAAGTTGACCGAATCTCCGATCATAGTCACACCATTTGAGACGTTATAGTCTGTTGCAGTCGCATTGTCCACTTGCGTCCGTGTAACCTGCATTTTGCTATCTGCTTGATTGAGGCCACTTACAACCAGGCTCTCATCAAAGGCCCCAACTGTTGGCGCAAAGGCCGAAATTCCAATCATCAGCAAGGTCAAAGGAATCATAAGATAAAAGATCGGCTTGGTCAAAAAACTGAGATCCATCTTCATGCCAAAGACACGAGGTTCCTTGCCTGCAATGGTTGGCTCTAAGATATAGAAAGATAAAGCTGTCAAAATCAAGGATAGGATAGTCGTCACAATAGCCGCCATCATATTTCCCAAATGTTGAGAGAAGATGATAAAGAAAGGCCAGTGGAAAAGGTAAACGCCATAACTGGTATCTGCCAAGAAATTAAGGATGGCTGGTTCTTTTTTGTCTGGCGTCTTTTCATGGAGAATGCGGGCCGACAGAATCATAGCACAAGCTGCGATTGTCGCTGCTAGAAAGCCAAATAGATAGGTCCATAAGCTATCAAATGGCAAGAAAAGACTGACCACAAACAAGAAGGCAAAGCTTCCACCCAAGACTGATAGTGTCTTTTTCATGCTCCAAGACTGTACCATCCGTGTGAAATTAGGACTGACATTGGCAATTCCTGTCACCGTCGCTAAGCATGATCCCGCAAAGAAAGGGAAGATGTGAGTAAAGCTTGAGAAATAGATGGTTGAGAAATTGGCTGTCAGAAAGGCGCGGATGAACATAGACAAGAAGGTAAAGAGAAAGAGTCCGCTGGACGCCAGGAAGAGCATACCTCGGTATTTCCCAACAGTCTTAGCCCTCTTAGCCAAAAACCATGCCAAAAGTGCCCATAGCACATAGTAATGAACTTCTAGAGCCAAACTCCAGGTATGAAGGAAGAGATGCGGAATGAAGTTACTTTCGTAACTACCACCCGTTGCCATCTCAAAGAAATTGGTCACAAAACCAAAGACCGCCGCAATCTGAGTGCCAATACTAGCCACATAGTCACGTTGGACCATAAAGGTAAAGGGCATCACGACCAAGACCATAAAGACGAGGGGCGGTACAATCCGATAAAAGCGTCGCTTCAAGAAAGCCAGGTAGTCGATCTCTTGCTTGCGCGCAAACTCATCGATCAAGAGCGCTGTAATCAAAAATCCTGAGAAGGTGAAGAAAATATCTACCCCAATGAAGCCTCCAGGAAAGGCCTTCTGGAAGAAATGGTAAGCAATACCAATAAGAGTCCTGTGACACGGACTAGTGAAAACCATTTAATGCGCATTTTGATAAATCCCCTGCTTGAATGTTCCTTTGTATACGACGTTGGCTTCTGTGGTTAAGGTACCTTTGCCCTCCGGCTGCCCGTTGACAAAATAGCCTTCATAAGTCCAACCATCCTTGGCCTTAAACTTGCCATAACCACTAAAAGAACCGTTGACGAAGTTGCCTGTGTAGGTATCCCCATTTTTGAAAGTGACGGTTCCCTTGCCATTCATCTTACCACGGACTAAGGTTCCGTTATAACGGATAGACCCCTTATCAAGCGTCAAGGCTCCCTGACCAGGAATGGCTGAAAGGAAGACCATTAAAACAGATAAGATCATGACGATCAATGCGACTATTTCTAAATTTTTTCGTGTCAGATAGACCTTGTAGGTCTCAAATAATTCTTTCATATCCTGTATTCTCTCACATATCAAACTCTTCGGAAGTTGCCAGCTGACCCAACCAGACTTCACAGCCAGCCAGAACCCTGCGATAGGTCTCCTCAAAATCACCAGTATACCATGGATCTGGCACACTTTCAGTAGCAAAAAGATGAATCTTGTGCTCTGTACCTACAGGAGCCATTTGCTTCAAATCTGCCACATTATTTGCGTCCATCCCTAGGATCAAATCAAAGTTGTAAAAATCCTCTTCTTTGATCTGTAAAGAAGTCTTGGCTGGATCATAAGGGACCTGGTATTTTTGAAAGATTCTCTGGGTTCCCCGATGGATGGGATTGCCATGTTCCCAGTTAGAGGTGGCACGGCTTTCAATCTCATACTGATCCGTCAAGTCCTTCATGACAAACTCCGCCATGGGGCTCCGACAAATATTTCCTAAGCAGACAAAGACGATTTTTTTCATGATTCCACCTAACTCCTTGTTCGGACTGCCCAACCTAGCTGAGCTCTTCGCTTTCCACTATGGAAAACCAGCATACTATTACTATTATAACAAAAATGTGACAGAAGATGACAAAGGGGCTCCATCATTTTAAAGAAAAATCAGATTCCTTTTTCAAATCTGATCTGTTTCTCTATTTTGGAAAACGAACCTCTAATGGAGGCCATTTACTCTGCCAATTTTTCTTTTTCATCCGCTCTGTATAAACCGCTAAACGCTCTGGACTGGCTAAAAAATGCGGAGTCGGCTGAACAATAAAGTCTTCGATATCGCTTGTCCCATAAGGGAGAAAGAATTCTAGCTGATCATCTTTCTTTAAGCGAACCGCAAGAGCCGTACACTGCTCGGGATATTTAGAAACCGCATCACAGGCACTGCGATAAGGAGCTGTCCCCGGACTATGCTGGTGCATGTAGACTTGGTTTTTGACTTCCCAAGCGTATTGGGGATAGGTCTTCTTTAATTCCTGCTCGATCTGTAGCGTCTCCTCATAGCTGATCTCAGGGTCATAAAAGACCAGATCCATATCGGTCGTCGCATCAAACCCAGGTCTTCCAGAGAGCTGGTTCCAGATGAAATTGCGCACCGCACCCGCCGCTAACCAGGCATCTGCCAAGTCTAGATCTCGAATAATAGTCAAGACTTTCATCATCTCCGGATCCGCTTGGATCTGTTCTACTATCGCTTCTTCCGTCAGCATCTTCTTCTAGTCTCCATTGTAGGGATAACCCAGGTGTTCATAAGCTTTGCGGGTCGCCACGCGCCCTGTCCGGGTCCGCATGATAAAGCCTTTTTGAATCAAGTAAGGCTCATACATATCTTCTACGGTCTCTCGCTCTTCGGCAATATTGACCGATAGAGTCCCAAGTCCGACCGGGCCACCGCCGTACATTTCAATCATGGTACGCAGGATCTTTTGATCGACATAGTCCAGTCCTTCATGGTCCACATCTAGCATGGAGAGGGCCTTGTCTGTAATGGTATCGTCAATCAAGCCATCGCCCATGATCTGAGCAAAATCGCGCACCCGTTTGAGCAAACGGTTGGCAATCCGAGGAGTCCCACGACTACGAAGAGAGAAAGCTCTTCGGCAGCTTCGTGGGTAATTTCCATCTCAAAGATCTCGGCGGTCCGCTCGACAATCTCTGTCAAATCATCTTGCTCATAGTATTCCATGTGCCCGGTAATCCCAAAGCGAGCGCGCAAGGGATTGGACAGCATACCAGCTCGAGTCGTTGCCCCAATCAGAGTGAAGGGAGGAAGGTCCAGATGGACACTCCGGCTACTCTCACCAGCGCCAATCATGATGTCGATGTAAAAATCTTCCATGGCGCTGTAGAGCACTTCTTCGACTGACATAGGCAGACGATGGATCTCATCGATAAAGAGGACATCGCCAGGCTCTAGATCATTGAGGATAGCTACCAGGTCACCGGCCTTTCAATGACAGGACCAGAAGTCTGCTTGAGATTGACGCCCAGTTCATTGGCAATGACAAAAGCCATGGTGGTTTTCCCAAGCCCCGGAGGGCCAAAAAGAAGGACATGATCCAGCGCTTCATCCCGAAGCTTAGCCGCCTCAATAAAGATTTTTAGCTGGTCCTTGACCTTATCTTGACCAATATATTCATGTAAATATTGCGGGCGCAGCGTCCGTTCAACGGCCTCTTCATCGCCCATGATTTCATTGTCTAAAATTCTACTCATACAGTCTATTATAGCAAAAAATGATACCTTCGGTACCACAAATAGAATGTGTTTTTTAAAGATCCTAGTTCTCACTAGCGTTCGAACTGCGTCAACGTACCTAAACTCGCTGATGCTCGTAAAGAATAAGGAACGTAGTTTTCGCTCCGCTCAAACTGCGTCAATGTACCTAAGCTCGTCTACGTCCCTATTGGACTTGACTCACTAAGGTACGTAGAAAAAAGCCACCGGTTTTGGTGGCTCTTATAGGGAGATTATTATGAAAAAGTTTTAGGAGTTTTATCATTCAAAGTTAGGAGGTCTTTGATGATGGTATTAGTATACGATAGGAAGCTTAAACTTTCCTTATAGTTTTTCTAAAAAATTTTTTTCGAGAAAAAGAGGATGTCCCAAGCAAGGATTTCACATCCTTGTTTGAGTCACCCCTTTCCTCCTTATTTCTTAGCGATGGCATGGTATCTAGTCTTACTGGTAAAAACTTGACCTGCTCTCAAGATGACCTTTTCAGCTTGGTCACTGTGAATGGCATCTGGCACTGTTTGGAATTCTAGAGCCAAGCCATTGTGCTGAACCATTGGTTGACCTTGCAGATGAACAGTTTCGTCTACGAAATTGGCTGAATACACTACCAAGGCTGGGGCTTCTGACTTGAAGGTCAAAAAACGTCCAGATGGCTGATGGTAAAGAAAGCCAGCATTTTCATGCCCTTCTGGAAGAGCAAATGGATGGTCTAATCCTTCTACAAGGCGGATTTGCGGATCAGAGTCCTTAAAAAGATCCTCCAAGAGCATAGCTTGATAGAGATGCTGGACAACCGGACTTTCTCTATCCACGGTCTGAAGAGGGACACCGTCAGGATGGATAGGGTAAAGCCCTTGATGGTTGATCTGAAAGACATGGTCGTTGATCGGTTGGGTGAAGTTCCCAGATAGGTTGAAATAGCTGTGGTTTGTAGGGTTGACCAAGGTATCTTGATCCGTTTCTACCCGATAGGCAATCTCGAGTTCACCATCTTCCGTCAAACCATAGGTTACCCAGATCTTGAGATTTCCAGGGAAACCGCCGGTACCATCTGCAAGCTCTGTGTACAGAGTGATTTCCTGATCCGTTACCGACTCCACGCTAAACAAGGCGCTGTCCCAACCCGTCGGTCCACTGTGGTTGCAGTTGGCACCGTTATTAGCTTCCAAACGATAGGTTTGACCATTGAGTTCAAAGCTGGCTCCTGCAATCCGGCCTGCTACCGGGCCAATACTAGCCCCATATTTAGGGCTATTACCCACATAGTCCTCAAAGCGATCAAAGCCTAGTATAATATTAGCAAACTGGTCTTCTTTATCAGGCGTCACATATTCTAAGATCGTCGCCCCATAGGTCATGACAGATAATTGATAGCCCTTGTCATTTTCGAGGCGATAAGCCCGAACCTCTTGATTCTGCCATTCTCCAAACACGCTTTCTTGATACTGTTTCACAAACCTTCTCCTCTCACTGTTTTTCTCCATTGTATCAGTTTCACAAGAAGAAACACTCCACTTTTTATAGAAAATTAGTGGCTATTCTTTATGAAATGGATGAATGATCACTCCTTGAACAACCCGATTGACGGTACCAGTCGGTGAAGGCGTATCTGGGCGATTTTGCACCTTGAGTGAGGTCAAGATAGAAATCAATTGACCGTAGATAATGTATGGGAAGGCACGGTAGATATCTAGTAAGTCTGCTGATGCTTCCACCAACACTTCCCGTACATGCTCAATGCCTGCAACTTGATCGGTCAAGAGAACGACCTGACGGGCAATTTGATCCCCTGCAACTTCTCGAACCAAGTCCAGATCATACTGACGGGTATAAGGATCAATGGAGCCAAAGACCAAGACGAGGGTTTGGTCATTGATGAGGGATTTTGGACCGTGACGGAAGCCGACAGGACTCTCATACATGGTCGCGATTTGCCTGCGGTTAATTCCAAAATCTTGAGCTGGGCTTCATGGGCTAGACCAAAGAAAGGTCCTGCTCCCAGATAAATCACGCGCTCAAAGTCTAGATCGACCACTTCCTTGACCTCACGGTCCTTCTCCAAGATTTGCTCAGACAGATCAACCAGCTCTTCTACTCGTTTTTCCTTGATCTCTTCCTCACTTTGATCAAAGACCAAGAGAGCTGTCAAGAGCATGGAGGTGAAGCTAGAGGTCATCGCAAAACCAGCATCATTGGTTTCTTTAGGTTGGAGAAGCAAGAGATTGCGCTCATCTCCGTGGGCTTGCTGGGCCAGCTTTCCTTCTTCCGCACAGGTAATGGTGATCTGATAAAGCTCAGCGACCAAGTCTTGGGCCAACTGCACGGTTGCGACACTTTCTGGCGAATTGCCACTCCGGGCAAAGGATACTAAAACCGTCGGAACCTCTTTTTTCAAATAGGTTTGAGGATGTGCTACGATATCCGTCGTCGCAATGGATTGAAAATTCCAGTGGCGTTCATCATGTACTTCCTGCAAATATGGAACCAAGGTATCTCCCACATAGGCTGAGGTCCCAGCCCCTGTCAAGATGACCTTGATATAGTCATGCTCTTGCCCAATTTTTTCTAAGAAAGCTTTTATTTCCGCTTTTCTTTCTTGGTACAAGCGAGCCGTTTCTTTCCAAACACTTGGTTGTTGGTAGATCTCACGAGTGGTGATCTCTGCTCCTAGTTCCTGCAAGTCTTCTTTTGTATAGTCTAACATAGAAACTGTTATTCCTTTCTACAATCTAACGTTGATAAATGGGAAAGGAGTCTGAGATAATGCTCCCAGACTCCCATACCAACCTACTCATCTTCATCATCATCAAGGTTTGACAAGAGGTCATTGACCTTGACAATACTTTCTTTTGCACGTTCAGGGTAGTCCCCCTTCATTACCAGTCAGGCTACTATTGATGAATTCGATGACCATCGGAAGATTCATCCCTGCGTATAAGTCAATCGCACGTCCTTCAAGGATCAAGCGGCTCACGGTGTTGCAAGGAGTTCCTCCCAAGAGATCAGCAAATACAATATAGTCTTCTAGACCTTGGACTGTTGCTTCAAATTTAGCAGTAAAGTCTTCTGGTCCTTCTTCTGGTAAGAGTGCAACCGTATGGATGGATTCTTGTGGTCCCATAATCATCTCTGTGCTCGCTTTAAGCTCTTCACAAAAAGCGACCATGGCTGACCAATACTAACTCTTTTGCCATACCTTACTCCATTATTGCATGCCGAAGCAGAAATGACCAAAGGCAGAAAAAGGCAATCGCTGCGACGATAATCAACAAGATGGCTTTAGTTGAGTTCATTCCTTTACGTCCAAGCAACCAGTAAATCACACCTGTGATAATAGCTGGAACCAAGCGTGGGAAGATCAAATTGAGCATGTCTTGGATATCGATGGCTTTGTCCCCGATGTGTGGCATCCAGGTTACATCCACATTGATCATGGTTGCAATCAAGGCACCGACCATGAAGATACCAAGTACAGAAGCTGCTTCGATCAAAGCTGTCAAGGTACTTTGCATGTTGTTGATCAAGTTGGTACCTTCTTTATAAGCAAATTCCAACTGTTTCCAACGGAAGATATCATACGCAACTGCTACAGCAATCCAAAGGAAGATCCCCCATGGTTGACCTTGTGATGCGATGGTTGCTGCAATAGATCCCATAATAGCTGGAACCAAAGATCCAAAGATAGAGTCTCCAAGAGGGGCAAATGGTCCCATGAGACCTGTCTTGATCCCGTTAACCGCATCTTTAGAGTTGACACCATCTTTTTCTTCCAAAGCCAAATCAAAACCAGTGATAATGGTGTGGAAGAATGGAGAAGTATTGAAGAATTGCGTATGCAATTTCATCATTTCTTTCAATTCAGGTGTGCCGTCTCCATACATTTTCCGCAATTGTGGAAGAAGCATGTAAAGGTAACCAGAAGCCTGCATCCGTTCGTAGTTCCAACCCAATTGGAAGGTGAAGAGGCTACGTTTGTTGATTTGTTTAAAATCCTCTTTAGTGAGTTTGTAGTTCTTAGAATTCGTCATCTTCAATTTCCCCGCTTTCTACATTGCTTGCTGGAGCAGCTACAACTGTACGTTGGCTGTTTTTAAAGTGTTGCACTGCAAGGAAGATACCGATGATGGCAACCCCGATCATAGATACAGATTTGAAGTTGTTTGTGAAAGCAACCATTTGTTCTTTTGGAAGTTTTGCAAAAGCATCTGTTCCAAGCATAGAAGAAATTGCAGCACCAACACTTTGAACATTGCTGTAAAGCACTGTCAACATCGCTGTCAAGCCAAAACCAAGGGCAAGATAGTGAAGGTGACGTTTCACAGGCAAGTAGTGAAGCAAGATTGCAAAACCAAGACCAGGGAGCATGCGACCTGCAAGTGTCAAGCCGTTTGCAAACCATTGATATTTTGCAACAAAGTCAACAACAGATTGGACAAAAGCACCACCAAAGGCAAGAGCCAAGAAGACTGGAAGGGCACGAGAGAGAGCCCAAGGAACCGCACCAAGAAGGTAGTTGCGTTCAATTCCTTTATAATCAAAGCGTTCGATTGCCGCATCAATACGGTGTGCAAAGGCAGTAGTACTCATACGGCCAAGGATATCTGCATAAGTCAAGAGAGCAGCTACGGGAACGGCAATAGTTGAAATCGCAATTTCTGGTTTAATGCCTTGCGCTACTGAGAAGGCAGTTGCAAGAACGGCACCAGATGTTGCGTCAATACGAGAAGCTCCACCAAAAGTACCAACACCGAGTACTGTCAATTGAAGAGAAGCTCCGATAAAGAGACCTGTTCCTAAATCCCCCATAACAAGTCCTGTAATGAAACCAGCAAAGACTGGTGAGCCTGCTGATGAAACAATCGTCAACTCATCACAGATTTGATAAGCTGAGTACAAAGTAAGTAGTAAAATTTGCCACCATTGTATCATGACAATTTCCTCCTAAAAATTTTCTTTTACTTTAATAACTTCATAAAGTCTTCTGCAGTGTCGTTTGGCACCATCTGAGACGTAATTTTCACACCTTTTTCGTGGATCTTGTTGAAGTCTTCCACGTCCGCGTCCACCACATTGATCGAGCGGGTAATCGCGCGGGTCTCATCGGATTGAGACATATTGCCGACATTCAGCGTTTCAAGCTGAACGCCTGCTTCGATCAAACGAAGGAAACGATCTGGTTTGCGAGCTACGATAAAGAGTCGTTGGCTATCATATTTTCCAGCCAAGATATTTTCCGCAGCCTTTGCGACTGGCAAGATACTAAGCTTAACACCAGGTGGTGTCGCTAGTTTCAAGCCACTTTTTTCGATATCATTTTGAGCGACTTCATCATCGATCACCATGATACGTGAAACATTTAGTTTGGTAGTCCAAAGATTGGCTACCTGCCCGTGGATCAAACGTCCATCGATACGGCATCCTACAATAGTCATAAGTTTTCCCCCTTTACTTCTTTGAATGTAGGTTGTTGAACAAGCTGAAGTGTCTCTTGGTACCGCCCTTCTGTCTCAAAGACGATCAGGCTATTGGCTCCTTCTTTGAGGAAACCATGAGGCACATAAGTGAAGTGGTCGGTCCGACCTCCCAGAAGCGGCCAAGGTTATGGCCATTGACAAAGACGACCCCCTTTCCAAATCCTGTCATATCTAGATAGGTATCAAGGGTGTGGTCCAGCTGAAAATCATATCGGTAAAAGGCTGGAGCACCTGCCTGCCATTCCTTTGAAAAATCGAGCTGACTGAGATCTTGTAAATCCAGTGGATACTGCTTCCAATGAAGGTGGAAATGCAAATCCACACAGACACCTGTACGAATGCCCTTGTGCTGGCTATCAGCTAAGAGCTTGTGCCCGTAGTTGACACGTCCCATATTCTCAAGCAAGATTTTTAAATTCGTAACCGCTTTCTTTTTTCCTTTGATAAAAAGATCTTCACCGATCTCTGTTTGGTATTGTGTTGCTACATGGCGATCATCTAGGTAAATTTGTACCCGATCCCGACCATCAATGATGCGCAGTTTTTCTTCTTCCGCATCCAACTCAAGGTCTGTCTCATATAGTAGATAACCTGTGGTTTGCCCCAACTCTTCCATCTTTTCGGGATAAAGGCTGGTCTCAACCTGAGCCAGATTGTCCAGATTCCCAAAAAGACTAGTCTTGGCTGCCAATTGCAAGGTTTGTTCTGGCAAACACTCTTTGATAAGCGGTTCCTGCTGTGGGTATTCCGGATAATAGGTCGCCATCATTTTTTGAATAGCATAATACTTCTCTGTCGGATTGCCCTGCTCATTGAGCAAAGCCCCATAGTCATAGGACGTCACCTGTGGCAAATCGAGCGTTCCCCGAGCTGAGCAACCATTCATAAAGCCGAAATTGGTTCCGCCATGAAACATATAGAGATTGATGGAGCCAAGCTCCAAGACCTCATGTACAGCTTCTGCCAACTCCTCTGGCTCCCTTTGAATCACGGGTTCCTTCCAGCGGGTAAACCAGCCATCCCAGAATTCCATACACATCAAGGGCCATTTCTTGCCGTATTCGTCAAAGAATTCTTGCATCTGGCCAAAATTGTAAGCTGCTTTGGAGCCGAAGTTCCCTGTCACAAAGAGGTCCTCTTCGATCAAGGTTCCTGCTCTTAGCGCTGCTCGCCATGGACCATCTGATGTAAAAAGGGGACAGGTCACACCTTTTTTCTTCATCAAATCCCGAATGGCACGCAGATAAGCTTTGTCCTCTCCATAAGAGCCATATTCATTCTCCACCTGCATCATGAGGATTGGACCACCCTGATCCACTTGGTAGGGTGTCAACAACCCAAGCAAGTGATCATAATAACGATCAACCGCTTCGATAAAGGCTGGGTCCGATGAGCGGATGCGCATATCTTCTTCCAAGAGCCAGGCTGGCAATCCACCAAATTCCCACTCTGCACAGATAAAGGGCGACGGTCTTACAATCATGTAAAGTCCTAGGGACTGGGCTGTTTGAATGAAACGTTCTAGATCCAATCGACCACTAAAGTCAAACTGCCCCTTGCAGGTTCATGCACGTTCCATGGCACATAAGTCTCAACCGTGTTGAACCCCAAGGCCTTTAGATTAAACAAGGAATGATACCAGTCAGCAGGATCAATTCGAAAATAATGAATCGCTCCAGACAAAATCTTGAAAGGTTGACCTTTTAAATAGAAATCATCGCGAATTTCAAAAACATCCATAAACGCCTCCCTTTCTTGTATGTAATCACTTACATTTATTAATATAATAAATTATTTTAAAAATGTCAACACTTTTGTAAAAAATATGTTAAAATAAGGTTACATAAGAGAAATCTAAAGAGAGGTAGCACTATGGCAATTCCAAAGTACCAACACATCAAAGATGAATTGAAGCAGCAAATTATCTCAGGAAAATTTGAAAATGGAGATAAATTTTATACGGAAGCTGAACTCATTAAAATTTATGATGTCAGCTCTATCACCGTTGTCCGTGCTTTGAACGACCTCGCTACTGATGGTTACATTGTCCGCCAGCAAGGAAAAGGGACCTTTGTTTCTCGTGCTCGAAAACACAAACTGGTTGAGTTTTCAGATGTTGAAACTTTCCCCATCCAAAAGGCCAAAGTCAAAGTTCTCTCTATTAAACGCGGAAATACCTTGAACATCCTAGACAAACTAGGCCTCAATCCAACGCAATTCTACTATAAGATCGAACGGACTCGTCAAATAGAGGATGATACGTATATCTTCCACCAAACCTATATTCCTGAACAATACATCAATCCAAACTATCCAAATTTGGAATACTATAGCTCTATCTATGATCGCTTCAAAGAAGACTACCACATTCATATGAATGATGAGCACTTCGAAGAAGTCAACGAAATCGTCTTCCCTACACCTAGCAAGGTGGCCAAAGTATTAAAGATCGACGAAAATTTCCCAACGGTCAAACAAGTGAAGACGACCAAGCTAGAAGCAACTGGCCAAATCCTTGAATACACGGAAACCTATAAACGCGGTGACTACTACAAGATTAAATTCATCTCCTGTAGTCGCGATCACTAAGAACCAAAAAGACTGAGACACCTCGGTCTTTTTTTATAGGTTCAGTATAACACGTTGAAAGCGATTTCTAAAACCCTCTATAAAAATATATATAATTAGTGATAGTTTGGCTATAAAAAGTTTAAAAAAGGAAGTGGGAAAGAACTCCGAGGAATTAAAAAAGATCGAAAAGGTTCCCCGAACTTTTTCGATCTTATCACCCCGCATAGCTTCAACAGTCTGGGAGACTGTTGAAGACTGCAGATAAAGGAAACATTGTTTCCGTCACCATAGGTCATCTTTGGAGCTTCATAAGCGAACAAAGACTTAGGATACTTGCTTCACAAGTCCTATCCACCACCTCAAAGCAGTGCTTTGAGCAATCAACCACTGCATCTTGCGGTTATTCTTATCAAACATCAAAGGCTGGACAGTTTTTGCCCAGCCTCTTTCGTCTATTTTTCAAATTCCCGTTTTTCGTTGCGATTAGTCACCCAAACCGATGCGTTCGAAGATTTCATCCACCCGTTTGGTGTAGTAAGTTGGATTGAAGATTTCGTCGATTTCTTCTTGAGTGAGGCGTGAAGTTACCTCTGGATCTGATTCAAGAAGTGGCTTGAAGTCCACTTGGTTATCCCATGATTGGGCAGTCTTTGGTTGAACAAGGTCGTAAGCTTGCTCACGTGTCATGCCTTTTTCAATCAAAGTAAGCATCGCACGTTGGCTGAAGATCAAACCAAATGTAGAGTTCATGTTGCGGATCATGTTTTCTGGGAAGACTGTCAAGTTCTTAACAATGTTTCCGAAACGGTTGAGCATGTAATCAATCAAGATTGTTGTGTCTGGTGCGATGATACGCTCAGCTGATGAGTGAGAGATATCACGTTCGTGCCAAAGGGCTACGTTTTCATAAGCTGTCACCATGTGACCACGGATAACACGCGCAAGGCCTGTCATGTTTTCAGAACCGATTGGGTTACGTTTGTGAGGCATTGCTGAAGACCCTTTTTGACCTTTGGCAAAGAACTCTTCCACTTCACGTTGTTCAGATTTTTGAAGACCACGGATTTCCGTTGCCATACGTTCGATAGATGTTGCGATGCTCGCAAGAACTGCAAAGTACTCAGCGTGAAGGTCACGAGGAAGGACCTGTGTAGAGATTTCTTGAGCACGGATACCCAATTTGTCGCAGACGTATTTTTCAACGAATGGTGGGATGTTGGCAAAGTTACCAACCGCACCAGAAATTTTACCAGCTTCCACGCCAGCAGCCGCATGCTCGAAACGCTCGATGTTCCGTTTCATTTCGCTGTACCAAGTTGCCAATTTAAGACCAAAAGTTGTCGGCTCAGCGTGCACACCGTGCGTACGACCCATCATGATGGTGAACTTGTGTTCTTTCGCTTTGTCAGCAATGATGTTAAGGAAGTTTTCAAGGTCCTTGCGGATGATGTCGTTGGCTTGTTTGTAGAGGTAACCATAGGCCGTATCTACTACGTCAGTAGAAGTCAAACCATAGTGAACCCACTTACGTTCTTCACCAAGCGTCTCAGAAACCGCACGTGTGAAAGCCACCACATCGTGACGAGTTTGCTGCTCGATTTCCAAAATACGGTCGATGTCAAAGTCCGCTTTTTCACGAATCAAAGCCACATCTTCCTTAGGGATTTCTCCCAATTCAGCCCATGCTTCGTCAGCCAAGATTTCCACCTCAAGCCAAGCACGGTATTTATTTTCTTCAGTCCAAATGTTCGCCATCTCAGGGCGGCTATATCTATCAATCATGTTTAATTTTCCTTTCTTTTGATGTTTCACATCAGTTAGCAACCAACAGTCTTTTATTCAAATTCTTCTTTCCCGATCCACACAGATGGATAGTGATCCAGTGTATTCAAATCCGTATCCATCGGGACATCATAGATGGCTAAATAGTTTTCAGGATATTGAGCAGTCAGCTCTTCATACTTAGCTTTCACTTTTTCGTGATCGCTACTAGCATACAAGACTTCGACGACTGCCCCTGTCTTCTCTTTTTCAACAAAGGCGTTGACAATGAGTTGAATCATAAAACCTCCTAAATCGAAATGCCCTTCATATTTGCTTCCAGAATAGGCATCTTGACACCTAATTCCTGACCAGTTTGATAAACACTTTGACAACAATAGAAGATGTCCTGTTTGTCATTGTGCAAGGTCATGATTTTTCGGGTCAGCTCATTTTTCGCAAACATGACTTTCATGGCTTTACCGGCTATCCAAGCGGGAATTTTGTAGGGTAAGAGTTCTGCCTTATAAAGCTTCAAATTCACGCCACGCGCTTCTACGACTTTCAAAGCTTCTCGAATGGTCTTGATGGCCAATGACAATTCCGATGAACTATTCATCAAGTTCAGAGCCAATTCTTCTGGATTTTCCAGATTTCCTGAGCGAGCAGCTGTTGAAGTGACACCCGCATTAATCGCCATATGAATCCAAATCCACTCGACCATATCATGAGGCACTTCCCACTTCAAATCTGCAGAAGTCAGTAAAGTTGTCAGATCAGCATAGTTAGAAATCTGTGCTTTTTGCTCACCTTCTAGCATTAAATGGTCAAACAAGACACCATCCAAATGGTCCTCCTGCATGTGACCGCCCGCTGTCGGAAAGGCCAGAATATAGTCATAATCTCCTGCCCACTCCTGTACCACTTTTCGAGTATCCCAGAAATTACAGAAGAAAACAAGAGTCCCTTTGATCTGATTATTTCGCAAGGTTTCCACAGCTTCTTTGACAAATCCATGACGCACACTCAGAAAAATAAAATCATATTCCGAATCAGCTTCCGCCACATGAACCTCATAGGTGTCGTGTTTATTTTCACCTTTGGAATGATAGCGACCATCTAGCAGATCAACCGACAACTCCTTCGGAGCAGTGCTTTTCTTACTATCTCTCAGTACGTGCTCTACTTGATGGCCTGCTTTTTGAAAGGCGTAGGCATAAGTGGTCCCGATGACTCCAAGTCCTAGAATCGCTATTTTCACTTAAAAATCAATCCCTTTCCCAAACTCTTCAACCTCGTCTGGCACATCACTAAACAAAGTCACATGTCCCATTTTGCGGTTGTGCTTTGCTTCTAGTTTACCATATAAGTGGAGGTGAGCGCTTGGATTTTCTGTCACATATGTTTCAGCAGCCTCGACATGTTGGCCGAGAACATTGAGCATAACAGCAGGAGCATGAAGGTGAATTGCTGGGAGTGGTGCTCCTAGAACTCCCAAGATATGGGTATCAAACTGGGAGAAGTCGCAGGCTTCGATTGAGTAATGACCTGAGTTGTGTGGACGTGGCGCGATTTCATTGACAATGATATCATCTGCTGTCGCAAACATTTCTACACAAAGTGTACCAGAGAGATTCAGTTGTTCAGCGATTCGTACTGCCATGACTTTGGCTTTTTCAGCTAGACTTTCTGAAATGCGAGCAGGCACAATGGTTTTTGAAAGAATGTTGTTGCGGTGGATATTTCCTGAACTGGGAAAACCGTCACGTCCTTGCCATTACCAGACACGATGACTGAAATCTCAAGATCAAAGTTGACGAACTCTTCTAAAACGCAGTCTGCTGAGTCCGCTAAAGTGTATGCTTCTTCCAAGTCTGCTTCTGAACGAATGACCTTCTGACCATGGCCGTCGTAACCACCGGTCGCTGTCTTGAGGACATAGTTTTTCGAGAGGTCGATATCTGCCAAGTCTTTGCTAGAAGTTACGACCTTATATGGTGCTACAGTGACTTGGGCCTTGTTGGAAAGAAAGTCCTTCTCAAAGATCCGGTTTTGGGAGATTCGGAGGAGGTCTGTCCCTTGTGGGAGTTGTCCATCTTTGATAACAGCATCCAAACCGTCAGCATCGACATTTTCAAATTCATAAGTGAGAACATCACAACGGTCCGCCAACTGACGAAGGGCATCCACGTCGTCGTAAGGGGCCACGATGATTTCTGCCACACGGGAGGCTGGGCAATCAGCTGCTGGGTCCAACGCAATAACCTTGTGTCCCATGTAGATAGCTGAGATCGCCATCATCTGACCGAGCTGGCCACCACCGATGATGCCAATGGTTTTAGTTGAGCTCATTTGTAGACTCCTCTGCGATTTTTCCTTGTTCTTCTGCGAAATCTGCTAACGCTGTCGCAATAGCCTGGTCCTCTACCGAAAGAAGACGGAGGGCAAAGAGGGCAGCGTTGGTCGCACCCGCTTCACCGATCGCCATAGTTGCGACAGGCACTCCGCCTGGCATCTGAACGATGGAATAGAGCGAATCCACACCACTAAGGGCACGTGATTTGACGGGTACCCCGATAACTGGAAGGGTTGTTTAGCAGCAACCATACCTGGCAAGTGAGCAGCACCACCCGCACCTGCGATGATGACCTTGATGCCACGGCTACGTGCTTCCTCGGCATGTTTGAACATGAGGTCCGGTGTACGGTGTGCGGAAACAACTTTCTTTTCGTAAGCAACGCCGAAGTTGTCGAGGACTTCAGCGGCTTTTTGCATGGTTGCCCAGTCGGATTTTGAGCCCATGATGATGGAAATTACTGGTTTAGTCATAATTTTTCCTTTTTCTTTTTTTGATAATGGTCTTAGGTGGTGGGGACGGAAGCAAACCTTCGGTTTCATTCCTAAACTTTGAGCCTAAGGTCTCAAAGTTTCCCCCGACCAGAACAGATGCTGTTCCGGTCTTTTCACCACGGCGACCATTATCGGGTTTAGCGACTTCGTCGCGCTATTCTTGTACTTCTACTTTATCGCCTTGCTACCGATATCCGTACGATAGAACAGGCCTTCTGTGTTTTGTTTATTGAGTTCGTTGTAGATGATGTTTTGGCCGTCTTTGACAGTATCTGCTGTTGTGACGAGCATATAAACGCGTCCTCCGTTTGAGAGGAGGTCTTGCCCGTTTTCAGCGAATTTGGCACCAGCATAGTAAGTGATGATGTCACCATCTGTCTTGGCTGGAAGCTTGACACCCTTCTCATAAGCGAGTGGGTAGCCGTTTGAGGCTACAACCACGCCCAATGTCACACCCTTGTCCGTCCAAGTGATGGCTGGCTCTTTGCCATCCAAAATGTCAGTGATATTTTGTGCAAAGTCAGATGTCAAACGAGGCAAGATGATTTGCGTTTCAGGGTCTCCAAAGCGTGAGTTGAACTCGATGACTTTTGGTCCATCAGTTGTCAAGATAAGCCCCGCGTAAAGGACACCAAGGTACGGACGCCCTTCTTTAATCATGCCTTCAAGAACTGGCTTGACAATAGTGTCAACCGCCGTGTCAACCACGCTCTGTGGTAAGTGAGGAACTGGCGCATAGGCACCCATCCCACCAGTGTTAGGACCCTTGTCCCCATCGTAGGCACGTTTGTGGTCCTGTGCCGTTGGCATGATGTAGAACTTGTCCCCGTTGACAAAGGCAAAGAGAGAGAACTCTTCTCCGTCAAGGAATTCCTCGATGACCACACGCGCACCTGAATCACCGAATTTATTGTCCAAAAGCATCTCGTGAGCGGCTTCAACTGCTTGCTCAACCGTCTCCGCAACGACGACACCTTTCCCTAGGGCCAAGCCGTCTGCCTTGACGACGATTGGAGCGCCTTTCCCCTCGATATAAGCCTTAGCTTCCTCGAAATCTGAAAAGGTTCCATAGGCTGCTGTCGGAACGTCGTATTTGACCATGATTTCCTTAGCAAAATCCTTAGACCACTCCAGCTCAGCCGCAGCCTTGGTAGGACCAAAGGCTTTGAGTCCAGCCACATTGAAATCATCCACGATACCAGCTGCAAGGGCATCATCTGGACCGATAAAGGTCCAAGCAATATCGTTGACTTTTGCGAAGTCAATCAGCTTAGAATGTTCGGAAATTCCGATATTGATCAAATCAAGACCGTCTAATCGCATCCCATCATTACCAGGAGCCACAAAAACCTGCTCAACGTTTGTAGGCTCCAACAATTTCTTAGCAATCGCATGCTCACGACCGCCAGATCCAACAACCAAAAGTTTCATCTCGAACCTCTTTTGCGAATTATTTTATTAAATTATATCATAATCGTTCGTTTTATTCTAATGATTTCAGCAAAAGTCTCCTATTTCCAGTAGAATCCAAACATTTTTTGCTATTTTCTCCTATTTCTCATTTTTTTCCGAATAGTATAGGTGAGACCTACTAATTGACGAAAAGGAGTATTATGCAAACGATCAAAAAATTTGTTGTACTGACTTGTGCGACATGGGGGATGCAAGCCTCTATTGCCCATGCAGATCAAGCAACCAATGCTATCTATGCCGAAAAAGGGCAGCTGATGATTCATCTTGGAAACGTCCCGGATAAGTATCAAAAGATCCAAGTTCCCGTCTGGTCTGATCAAAATGGCCAAGATGACCTGATTTGGTATCCTGTGGAACGCAGTGACAAGGGATTTGACCTACAAGTGCCATTGACCAACCATTCTGATCAAGCCGGACTTTATCATGTTCATGTCTATGGGGTGGAGGCAAATGAACAGTTAACCGGCCTTTACCCTCTCACGACCAGCGTCCAGCAAAAAGACCTCGCCTCCTCCCAACCCAAGATCACGATCACACCCATCTCCTCACAAGAATTTGACATCCAGCTCAAGTTATTCGAAGACGTTGACGAGATTGTCTTCCCCATCTGGTCTGAAGAAAATGGGCAGGATGATCTGGTCTGGTATCCCGCAAAGAAGATCGCACCTGGACATTTCCAACTGCGATTTCAAGTTCAAAAACACAAGGGAAGCGGGCTATTTCATCTCCACGTCTACCAGAAAAGCCAGGGACAACTAAAAGGACTATTCCCCACTAGCTTTCAAGTGGAAAAGGCAAAGCCAAGGCTCACTCCACTCGCGACACACCCGGGAAATACCTATCCAATCGGTGAGTGTACCTGGGGAGCCAAAGAATTAGCCCCTTGGGCTCACAACTGGTGGGGAAATGGCGGCATGTGGGCAGCTAGTGCACGCGCTGCGGGATTCCGGACAGGAGACACTCCAGAGGTCGGTGCCATCGCCTGTTGGGACAATGGGGGATATGGCCATGTCGCCTTGGTTACGGACGTCGAACATGACCAAAAAATTCAGATCCAAGAGGCTAACTACAACGGCCACCGCTATATCGACAACTTCCGCGGTTGGTTCGATCCAACCAACCCCATCTGGGGAACCGTCACCTACATCTACCCCGATTAAGGTCTTCTTAACCAGCAGAAAAGGCACTCATCGTTGAATGAGCGCCTTATTTGATTAATGTCTAAAATGTCTCACACCTGTAAAGACCATGGTCAAACCATAATTATCAGCCGCTTCGATTGACTCTTGGTCACGAACAGAACCACCTGGTTGGATGATGGCTTTGATACCCGCTTTTGCGATTTCTTCTACGTTATCTGCAAATGGGAAGAAGGCATCGGAAGCAAGAACAGCGCCGTCAAGACGGTCTTTAGCTTGATCAATAGCGATACGGACAGATGCCACACGATTGGTTTGACCTGGGCCAACACCAAGTGTCATGTGGTCGTTGGTCACGATGATCCCATTTGATTTCACATACTTGATAGCTTTCCAAGCAAACTCAAGAGCTGTCGCTTCTGTATCAGTTGGTTGGCGTTTGGTAACCACTTGCCAGTCAGCGGGACTTTCTTTGACGACGTCTTGGTTTGAACGAGGAGACCACCAACAACACCAGTGTATTCTGCTTCCACTTCACTAGCATCTTGAGCGTCAAATGGCAATTCGAGGATCCGCAAGTTTTTCTTCTTGGTTGTCAAGATTTCAAGCGCTTCATCTGTATAGCTTGGCGCGATGATGATTTCGAGGAAAACGCCATGCATTTTTTGAGATGTCGCAGCGTCCACCTCACGATTGAGAACCACGATCCCACCGAAGATGGATACTGGGTCAGACTCATAAGCGTAGTCCCAAGCAGTTTCGATGTCGTCAGCTTGACCGATCCCACATGGGTTCATGTGTTTCAAGGCCACAACAGTTGGACGGTCTTTGAAATCACGGATGATCCGGATAGCGGCATCAGCGTCACGGATATTGTTGAAGGACAATTCTTTACCGTTCAGCTGCTTTGCTGAAGCGATGGAGTAATCCGTTGGCAAAGCTTTTTGGTAGAAGTCTGCGTCTTGTTGAGGATTTTCACCGTAACGCATTGGTTGCTTGAGATCGTAAGTCAAAGTAAGTTTTTCAGGTTTACTTTCACCCACTTGAGCTGTGAAGTATTCTGCGATCAAGGCATCATAGGCTGCTGTGTGGCGGAAAACCTTAGCTGCCAGACGTTGGCGAGTTTCGTATGTGGTTTCGCCGTTGACTGCCAACTCGTCAAGCACCACAGCATAGTCAGCAGGGTCTACCACAACCGTTACGCTAGCGTGGTTCTTCGCTGCTGAACGAAGCATGGATGGTCCACCGATATCAATGTTCTCCACCGCGTCAGCGTAAGTCACATCTGGTTTAAGGATGGTTTCCTTGAATGGGTAAAGGTTGACCACAACAAGGTCAATCAATTCGATATTATTGTCCTTAGCTGCTTGAAGGTGGCTATCGAGGTCACGACGAGCGAGGAGACCACCGTGGATATTTGGGTGGAGGGTCTTCACACGACCGTCCATCATTTCTGGGAAACCAGTCACATCATCGATGGCAATGGTATCTACTCCAGCATTGTCAAGGGCAACTTTGGTCCCACCTGTTGAGATAATGTCCCAACCAAGTTTTTTGAGTTCTTGGGCAAATTCAACAATGCCCGCTTTATCTGATACACTAATTAGTGCGCGTTTAGTCATTTTCTTTCTTTTCCTTTTTTAAAAAAGTTCTTTATCTGCTACAGTCGAAAATGTTCTTTCCGATCAATGGCTTCCTTATTTTCGTGCTACTCCCAAACGTTCCAAGACATCTGGATAGAGCTTGTACTCTGTTTCATGGATGCGAGTTTCGAAAGTATCAAGGGTATCCCCTTCAAGGCGCGGCACGCGCACTTGCTGAATAACCTTACCGGTATCAACACCAGAATCCACCCAATGAATGGTCACACCGCTCTCAGCAACACCTGCATTCCAAGCATCCTCAATGCCATGAGCACCAGGGAATTCAGGGAGATAAGCCGGGTGAATATTGATGATACGGCCTTCATAAGCTGCTAGCAAGGTTGGACCAACAATTTTCATATAACCGGCCAAGCAAACCAAGTCAATTTGGTGTTCATCCAAGAGGTGAACAATCGCTTCTTCATAAGCTACTTTATTGTCAAATTCCTTGAGTTCAAAGGCATGACTAGCCACACCAAGATTCTTGGCACGTTCTAAACATAGGCATCCCGATGGTCTGAAAAAACAAATTCTACTGGAAATTGTTCTGCAATCACCTGAAAGTTTGAGCCGTTGCCAGAGGCAAATACAGCAATCCTTTTAGCCATTATTTAATCACCACACTTGCGCCATCTTTCTTCACAATCCGACCGATTTCATAAACAGGTTCGTCAAGAAGTTCTTTGACACGTTCCACATTTTCTGGTTTCACTGCAAGCATGAGACCAATCCCCATGTTGAAAATTTCAAACATTTCTTCATGTTTAATTTCACCATATTTTTCAAGAGCTTTGAAAATTGGAAGAACTGGGACTTTGCTTTCGTCAATTTCAGCAGCCAAGTCATCTGAGAACATACGTGGTACATTTTCGATGAAACCACCACCTGTGATGTGGGCAATTCCGTTGACCAATTCTTCTTTGATGAGTGGCAAAGCTGCTTTGACGTAGATACGAGTTGGTTCCAAAAGAACGTCTTTAAGTTTCTTCCCTTCCAATTCTGGGAGAACTTCTTCACCTGTGTAATCTGCAAAGACACGACGAACAAGTGAGTAACCATTTGAATGGATGCCGCTTGAAGCAAGTCCAAGAATCACATCACCTTCAGCTACTTTTGAACCGTCAATGATTTGAGATTTTTCTGCAACACCGACAGCAAACCCAGCCAAGTCATAGTCATCTTCACCATACATACCAGGCATTTCAGCAGTTTCACCACCAATAAGGGCTGCACCAGCTTGCACACAACCTTCAGCAACACCTGCAACGACTTGTTCTAGTTTAGCTGGTTCATTTTTACCAGTTGCAATATAGTCGAGGAAGTAAAGGGGCTCAGCACCTGCAGCGATGATATCGTTAACACACACATAGCAACACAGTCTTGACCGATCGTATCGTGTTTGTCGTACTTAATAGCAAGCATGAGTTTAGTACCGACACCATCTGTACCTGAGATCAAAACAGGTTCTTTGACACCTGTTTTTGAAAGGTCAAACATGCCACCGAAGCCACCAAGAGCTCCCATGACACCTGCACGTTCCGTACGAGCCACGTGTTTTTTGATTCGTTCAACAACTTCATAACCTGCTTCAACGTCTACGCCAGATTGAGCGTATGCATTCTTATTTGTCATTTTTTAATCCTTTTCTTTTTTTGAGAAAGAGTGCGACGTATTTTTAGATAAACAATTTTTTATCTAAAAATACTAGTCAGGTCTCTAGCTTTGGTCCCATAGGGCAAAGCGTCTACTGACAAATGCTTTAGCTTTTAGTCAGTAGTGAGACGTGGAGCATAAGCATTTTTATTTGTCATTTGTTTCATTCCTTTTCTTTTGCACTGCTCTTAATAGAAAGAAGTATGTTCTTTCAAACTTTCCACATAGCGTTCTTCGTAGTCATACAAAGGTGTTGGATATTTTCCATCAAAGTAAGCCACACAAAGACCGCCATTTGGGGCATCTGTATCAATTCCCAATAGAATCAACCAAGCCATCGATTGACAAATACGTCAAGCTATCTGCACCAATGATATCGCGTGTTTCCTCTACTGTATGATTGGCAGCAATCAATTCCTTACGTGTTTGAATATCGATCCCGTAGAAACATGGATAAGCCAGAGCTGGACTTGCGATTGCCACATGGACTTCTGTAGCTCCTGCTTCTTTCAATAATTTCACAATCCGACGTGATGTTGTCCCACGTACGATAGAATCATCGATCATGACAACCCGTTTGCCTTTCACGACACCGGATACGGCAGAGAGCTTCATCCGAACCCCTTGCTCACGTAGTTCTTGTGTTGGTTGAATAAAGGTCCGTTGGGTATATTGGTTTTTAATCAAGCCCATTTCATTTGGCAGGCCGGATTCTTCCGCAAATCCCATAGCTGCACTAAGTGAAGAGTTAGGTACACCGACCACAATATCTGCTTCATGTTTGAATTCACGTGCCAATTGAACCCCCATACGTTTACGTGCTGTATGGACATTGACCCCTTGAATATTGGAGTCCGGGCGAGCAAAGTAGATATACTCCATCGAACAAACAGCCAATTGGGTGTCCGTTGTATAGTTATCGTAAGTGATACCGTTATCATCGATAATCACAACTTCACCCGGATTTACATCCCGAATCCACTCTGCGCCAACCACTTCAAAGGCACAGTTTCAGAGGAAACTACGATGGCCCCATTAGCCATTTTCCCAATCGAAAGAGGACGGAAACCATTTGGATCCAAGGCCGCAATCAGCTTATCTTCCAGCATGAGAAGGTAAGCAAATCCACCTTTCACCGTATTCAAGGCTTCTTTCACCTTACCCATGAAAGATGGGTTGTGGCTCCGACGAATCAAGTGGGCCAATATTTCTGAATCAGATGTTGAGCTAAAGATCGCCCCGTTATTTTCCAACTCCCGTTTGAGGGACTTGGCATTGGTCAAATTCCCGTTGTGGGCAAGTCCAAACTGCGTATCATGAAAGCGAAAGAGGAAGGGCTGGATGTTATCCACCGAAGCTTCCCCAGCTGTCGCATAGCGAACATGGCCAATCGCTCCCGTTCCTGTCAACTTATCCAAGTTAGTAGGATTTCGAAAGACTTCTGAGAGAAGACCCGTATCACGATACCGTTTTAATTGACCCGCATCATTCGAAAGGATCCCCGCCCCTTCTTGACCACGGTGTTGAAGACTGTGTAATCCGAAATAAGTCAGTTTTGCAGCATCTGGGTGTCCCCAGATCCCAAAAATACCACATTCTTCATTAAGAGATTTAACTTCGTATGTCATTTTGTATACCTTTTATTTTCCAGTAAAGTATTTAACCGCTGACGCAAAGAGGTGTTGGTCTTTATTTCCTGGAATATTTTGGAAGAGACCGTCTTCGAAACGTTCTGAGTGACCCATCTTCCCAATAATTTGACCGTTCTTACTTGTGATACCTTCGATAGCATTCACAGATCCATTTGGATTGTATTTTGAATCCATGCTTGGTTTACCTTCGAAGTCAACATATTGGGTAAAGATTTGACCATTGTCGCGAAGCTCTGCAAATTCCTCAGCTGTCACGACAAATTTACCTTCACCGTGTGATACTGGGATGGCATGAATGTCACCAACTTTCACGCCGGCAAGCCATGGTGAATTGGTGTTGGCAATCCGTGTTTCCACCATTTTAGCCACGTGTTGGTTGGCATCATTGTAGAAGAGGGTTGGACTCGTGCTGCTTGCATCTTCAAAGTTACCATATGGAAGAAGACCTGATTTAACAAGAGCTTGGAATCCATTACAGATACCGATGATCAAACCACCACGTTCGATGAAGTGATCAATAGCTGCACGTACTTTTTCATTGAGCAAGATGTTCACGATAAACTTAGCTGATCCATCTGGTTCATCCGCTGCTGAGAAGCCACCTGCAAAGAAGATAATGTTGGCTTTCAATGTTGTCAACCATGGTGTCAACAGACTTGACAATCGCTTCTTCGTTGAGTGTAACAAATGGTACCAGGTTAACTTTGGCACCTTCTTTTTCAAAGGCCTTAGCGGAGTCATATTCTGAGTTGGTACCTGGGAATACTGGGATGTAAACCACTGGTGTTTCAACTGTTTCTTTAGCTTTAATCACAGCATCTGATGCCACAGCTGGTACTTCTTCCAACTCAGTTGCTTGTGCAAATTCCGTTGGGTAAACCTCTTCCAATTTACCTTGGAAAGCACTGTCAAGTTTGTGTCCATCAAGCGTTACACCATTGACAGCAAGTGTAAAGTCATCTACTGTTTCTCCAATCTTGGCAACACCTGCAATTTCTTCAGGCGATGTGAAGATGAATCCGCCCAATTGGGCTGTCAAGCTAGTGTCAAGGTCAGCTAATTCGACATTTGCTCCGATATGGTTACCAAATGTTGCAAGGGCAAGAGCATCAACCACACCACCATATTTAACAGCTGATGCAGCTGTCACTTTGTGGTTAGCTTGGATGGCTTCAAACTGAGCAAAGTTAGATTTAATAAGATCAAAGTCAATTTCTTGTGCCAAAGCTTGGCCAGGAATGTAGTAAATATTTTCACCAGCAGCTTTGAATTCTGGAGAAAGAACCTTACGGCTATCTGCAGTTGTCACCCCAAAAGCAACCAAGGTTGGTGGTACTGTCAATTCTTCAAAGGTACCAGACATAGAGTCTTTCCCACCGATAGATGGCAAACCAAGTTGAATCTGAGCTTCGATGGATCCAAGGAGAGCTGCTACTGGTTGACCAAAACGCTCTGCTTGTTTATCCATACGCTCGAAATATTCTTGATAAGAGAAACGAGCCTTAGACCAGTTTGCACCAGCAGCAACCAAACGAGCTGTTGCTTCGATGACTGCATAGGCAGCGCCATGATATGGAGACCATTCTGCTACATAAGGGTTGAATCCTTGCGCCATAACAGAAGCAGTTGTTGTCACGCCATGTTGGACCGGCAATTTCTGTACAGAAGCTTCCGTTGGTGTGACTTGATAGCGCCCGCCAAGTGGGTGATTAACTGTTGAACGACCAACTGAACTATCAAAGATGGTTTGTAAACCTTTTTGACTGGCATGGTTCAGGTCAGCCAAGACTTCAAGAGTATCAGCTTCAAGGGTTTCAGCAGATGTTTGACGTTCTTCTGGAAGCTTGACATCCTTGTCAACCACCTTAGCATCTACGACAACACGTACACCGTTTGTATCAAGGAAACGACGTTCCAAATCAACGATGGTTTCACCATTCCAATGCATGACAAGATTTGGTTTTTCAGTCACTGTCGCAACAACAACAGCATCAATATTTTTCTTTGTTACATTCAGCAACGAAGGCATCTACATCTTCTGGACGAACCACTACAGCCATCCGTTCCTGAGATTCCGAGATGGCAATTTCTGTACCGTTCAAGCCTTGGTATTTCAATGGTACTTTGTCTAGATCAATTTCAAGACCATCTGCCAATTCACCGATAGCCACACAGACACCACCAGCACCAAAGTCATTTGATTTCTTGATCAGACGTGTCACTTCCCCATTACGGAAAAAGACGTTGAATCTTCCGTTCTTCGATGGCATTCCCTTTTTGAACCTCAGCACCAGCTGTCTCAACAGATTCAACCGTTTGAACTTTAGAAGAACCTGTCGCACCACCGACACCGTCACGTCCAGTTTTCCCACCGAGAAGAATCACGACATCACCTGCTTCAGGTTTTTCACGGACCACATTTTCCTTAGTAGCCGCACCGACAACTGCACCTAGCTCCATACGTTTAGCAACGAAACCTGGGTGGAAGTATTCACGAACATAAGTTGTTGCAAGACCAATTTGGTTACCATATGAAGAATAACCGTGAGCCGCTGTTTTAGAAATCACTTGTTGTGGCAATTTACCAGCGCGAGTTTCTGAAATTGGAGCTGTAATATCACCAGCACCTGAGATACGCATGGCTTGGTAAACGTAAGAACGCCCTGACAATGGGTCACGAATGGCACCACCGATACAAGTAGCCGCTCCACCAAATGGTTCGATCTCCGTTGGGTGGTTGTGGGTTTCGTTCTTGAACATGAGAAGCCATGGTTCTTTGACACCATTGACATCCACTTCAATTTCAACAGAGCAGGCATTGATTTCATCAGACACTTCCATGTCATCCAAACGACCATTTGCACGCTCATAACGGCCAAAAATAGTCGCCATATCCATCAAAGTTTGAGGTTTTTCTGTACGTCCCAACTCATCACGCATGGCAATATACTTGTCATAAGTCGCTTGCAATTGTTTTTCAAATTTAGAAGCTGAGAAGTCGATGTTTTTCAACTCAGTCTCGAAAGTTGTATGACGGCAGTGGTCAGACCAGTAAGTATCCAAAACCTTCAACTCAGTCTCAGTTGGTACGCGTCCAATGGATTTGAAGTAATCTTGAATGAAGAGAAGGTCATCCACTTCCATGGCCAATCCTTGCTCAGCCTTATACTGTGCAAAATCTTCTGCCGTATAACTTTCAAAGAAATCCAAGCTTGGAATGGTCTTGTCAGACTCAGAGAAATCCTGTTTCGCAATACCAACAGTGATATCTTTGAAACGAGAATCCACTGGGTTCAAAAGGTAGTTTTTGACAGCTTCCAACTCATTTGCATCAATATCCTTGTTAACTAAGTAAAGTTGCGCTGTATTCACTGTTACATCATTTGAACTACCAAGCAAAAGCAAAGCTTCTTGTGAAGATGCTGCACGTTGGTCAAATTGACCAGGCAAGCTTTCGATCGCAAAGAAAGCATATTTCTCAAGATCAGCCTGAACCGTAGCTTCATCCAAAACAGTATCGGTCACTTGCTCAGAGAAGATGTGTTTTTCCGCACGCGCAAACAAGTCCTCTGCCAAACCAAAAACATCGTAAACCTGAACAATCCGAAGATCCTTCAACGTTTTCAACTGAAGATTATGCTGCAATTCTTTTACTAAAGAGTCCGATTTCACACGAAAATCAGCTTTTTTCTCAACGAAAATACGTTTATCCATTTTATTTCCTTTATTTCTATTCAAACATGTTATCGAAGACGAAGGTTTTCCGTTTCAAAAAGATTACTTCAAGCCTTGCAATTTTTCCAATACAACTTCATAAACATCTGTCAAGCTGCCCAAGTCCCTACGGAAAACATCCTTGTCCATATGGTGCCCTTCAGCATCCCAAAGACGACAGTTGTCTGGAGAGAATTCATCTGCCAAGATAATCTTGCCATCCTTATCAAAACCAAATTCCAATTTGAAGTCGATCAAACGAAGACCAATTTGTGCAAACCAATCTTTCAGCAATTCATTGATGCGACGTGTTTCTTCCTTGATATAAGCAATTTGCTCATCATTGGCAATATCCAAGAACTTCACATGCTCATCATTGATAAATGGGTCATCCAAATCATCGTTTTTATAGTAAAATTCAACGATTGGAGTTTCCAGATCCAAACCTTCTTCAACGCCAAAACGTTTAGAAAAAGAACCTGCAGTCACATTTCGAAGAACCACCTCCAAAGGAATAATTTTAACCTTCTTATTCAATTGTTCGGTATCAGAGATACGTTCGATAAAGTGCGTCGCTACACCCGCAGCATTCAATTTTTCAAAAATAAGAGACGAAATCTGATTATTTAGCACACCTTTTCCCTTAATAGTCTCCTTACGAGCCCCATTTAGCATAGTGGCCTGGTCCTTATAGACCGACTTAATCACATGTTCGTCCTCAGTAGTATAGATATCCTTAGCTTTTCCAGTATAAATCAG